>Ga0214921_10000533_pt1 | contig 71332 bp, 65 predicted proteins | sample LL1505_MetaG_FD_177992 | JGI IMG/M metagenome (GOLD analysis project Ga0214921, IMG submission 177992) | Freshwater microbial communities from Lake Lanier, Atlanta, Georgia, United States - LL-1505 | ecosystem: Environmental > Aquatic > Freshwater > Lake | place: USA: Georgia | collected... | reverse complement strand
TGGTATTAGATGATGTTGTTATGATTGATGTGGATATTATGCCTTGTTATGTTTGAAACCTATATATACAACATTTATAATTACACCGACCGGAAAGAAAAATGAGACAAACTTTCTATAAAAATAATATCTCAAATCCCTTAGATGATGTTGTTATGTTTGAAACTACTAATAAGTTAGTATATTTAATATTTGAGACAAACTCTTGTTATGATTAAAAATATCAAATATTATAGCCAAGCATAATAGTATTGCTCTTGATTCAAAATATTTATTATTTATAAAATGAAATATACAAGGTATAATTAATGATATCAAAACAAGTGTAAAACTATTATTATTTTTGAAATATATATTTTCATTATAAAACCATAATAAAATAATGGTTGTTAAAAAAACCCATAAGTCTTTATTAATAAAAGATGATGTTAAATCGATGCTTTTATTATTTATAAAAACATATGGTGTTGTTATTACTGAAAATAATAATAAACCTTTAATTAAATAATTATCAATAGCAAAAATTAAAACACCAATGTTTATTCTTATTAACCAAGTAAGTATTTTATTTATTGAATTTTGTATACAATCATATAAAATTCCAATAAAGATACATATTGATGTAAAAATTATTAAATGCATTTTTAGCATAAATGGGGTTTTATAATTATTTACAGAAGGCATTATTGTTACAAGAATAAATGTTATTGCTGATAAATATAAACCTATTTGTTTTGAATATCCTATATATAAATTCCATAATATTACAAATGTGGTTATAAAAATTAAATGTATAATCATAATAATATATACGTATATATTATTATGGGATACGGAAGATTAAAATTAAAATTAAAAAAAATTAATATTGTTAAATTATTTATATATATTTTTTGTTTATTTTTAGTATTATATTTAGCAATATATTTTTTTTTCATATATCCATTATACAATTTATCAAAAATACAGACAAAAGATGAAATAAGATATATTACTGATTTAATTATTCAAGGCGCTACAGATAAAAGTAAACTATATGAATTGACTAATATAAAAGTGAATGATATATCATTTTATTATACATTTTTTTTATTCAAAACGAATAGATATACTATTTGGTGTATTACTCACAAACATAACAAATTTAATAATAACGGTAATATAGTATTATACTATTATGATAATGAAAAAAAACATACTGATACTGATATTTTATACATCGATTTCAATAAATTTCAAACATATTTAGAAAATGGTAAACTTATTATTAAATATTTAGACAAATATATACAAGAAATCGATTTTGATGAAAATAAAATGAATATTTATATTTCCACAAATAAAAATGAATTGAAAATGGAATTGTACATTGATGAATATAATACTACAATGCCTCCTTTATTAAGTCGATATAAAAATACAAATAAAATTATTTCTTCATCTCTAGTTGAAACGCAGTCACCGAACGAATGGGCTAGTGATAATCCATTAATCGGCAAAATTATAAAGGGTTATTTTAATAATGATCCTGTAAATAATAATAGCAATTTTTGGTTTGATAACTTTATCGGTTGTAATAACTTTTTTTTATCTGAATACTACTGGTTTGTAATATTAAACGATGAATGGTTAATTTATATTTTATATTATGGTAAATATGAAGACATTAATTCTCCAGATATACCATTACCTTTATTCGTAAAGAATCGTAAAGAAAATAAAATTATACATTGTTCTCCTGGAGTTATTCCGAACGGTTTTAAAACAGTAGAAAAACTTGTACATCCAATTTATACAAAATATACTTCTAATCCAAACAAACGTTTTGGTGATATTATTTTTGATGAGTATACACTTTTATTTAAATCAAATGATATTACAATAAATATCACTTCTATACCAAATAATTCCGTAAGAGTATTATTATATGATTATTATACCGATCCGAATTCAAATGATACAACAATAGTAAACGAGTGGGATAAAAATTATAATAAAGTATTGAATAATTTGACATATGTAGAGTATATTAATAGAGTAAATGTTGAAATATTATATAATAATAAAATTCAAAAATTTCAAGAAAACCAGATTCTTGATGCAATAATTGTAAAAGATAATTCATTGCCCTCTACTATTAAATACAAATAAAACTGTTCTAAGACCGATAAATATATTTAAAAACATCCGTTTTGAATCCGTTGAAACTCGAACTCGCTGCAATCGTATACGAACCAAAGTTCTCTACATATAACCATTCACCGATCGCCAAATCGGGTAACATGATTTCATCCGCGATCATATCCATTGAATCACATGTTATTCCAAATATACGACTTCTCAATAATTTGCCATCCCTCTCATTAAACGGTAAAATCGTTGGCACACAATGGTCAAATATCATACAATTAAAACTTCCATAGACTCCATCATTCAATGTATAAATAATAATGATTTCGCCGGTTTCGTCGTCCACTACGCGTTTTTTTCCAATAACATTGAGAACCAATGTATGTGTATTTTCTACAAAATATCTACCTGGCTCTGCTATGAATTCTATCAAGTTTTTATCTAATTCTTCACCAAAAAAATCACTAATAGCATCATTCACGCGCTTGGCTATATCTTCGAAACGGATGGTTCGATCTACACCTGGAAATCCTCCACCTATATCTATCATTTTTACATTAATATCGAGTTCCTTGGCTATATTTGTTGCTTCTCTACATGTTTTGATAGCATCATAAAAACTTTCCTCGGAATAACATCCACTTCCTACATGAAAACTAAATCCGATTACATCCAATTTCAATGTCTTGGCTATCATCAAAAGCTCTTTTACTTGAGATAATTTACAACCGAATTTTTTATTGAAACGACATTTACTTTTACTATCATCGACTGCGAGTCGTAGTATCAACTTGGCATATGGATGGTATAATTTTATTTTATATAATTCTTCTTCACTATCATATGTCATTAGGTCTACATCATTGGATCTAGCGAAACGGATTTGTGATGACATTTTAACAGGGTTTGCGAAAATAATACGTGATGGGTCCTTGGTGATTTCATTGATGGCTTTTATTTCATTTTCAGATGCACAATCAAAATTTGCACCTAGTGATGCCAATGCCTCCAAAATAACAGGATTCGGATTACATTTTACTGCATAATATGGATGGACATTTGGTAACAACCTTACCCAGTTTGCATATAAATTGGTCAATGCACCTAAATCAATTATATAAAATGCTCTTTCACTTTGATTATCTTCTAAAAAATCATTGATTATGTCATATGTATCTCGATCAGACCCATATAATTTGACGTCATATTTTTGTAACAGGGAGTTATCGAGTGTTTTGTATCCTATAGTCGTAAAAATGGTTTGTTCTGGTTCTTTTGGGATAGGTTGTATTTGATTGATTGATAAATCAGTTGTTTTTATCATATAATAATAGTAATATTATTAGTAAAAAAATATTATTAGTATTATTTATATATAAATTAATAAAATGTATATACTTCATCGTCTGGAAATATACTTTGATAATAAGGGTCTGAACTATTAATATTACATCTACATGGTCCTTTTTTTTTTAATTCTTCTATTTGATTGTTACGATTTAAATATTCATTATTAGAAACTACATTGTTGTCTCGCCAATAACCTTTTATTGTGGTTTCGCCTTTACCATTTTTCATATCATTTTTCCAATATCCTTCATAAATTTCTTCATAAACTTCTCCATCATCATATATTTCTTTACAATACAAAGTTCCTTTTCCATGTCTTATATCATCTTTAAACTCTCCTTCATAAACATTTCCATTATTAAATATAAATTTACCATATCCGTTTCTTATATCATCTTTGAAGTCCCCAACATATACATCACCATCAGCAAATGTAAAGGTACCATATCCGTGTTTTATATCATCTTTGAACTCTCCTTCATAAACATTTCCATTTGCAAAGGTAAATTTACCCTTACCATCCTTTAAATTATTAATAATATAACCTTCATATAGATTACCAGACTTATCTTTATGAATCGTAAACCCTGTTGATTCACCTTTTTCGTTTATAGTTCCATCAAAAACTATATTACCATTCTTATCATATGCTTTCAAATTTCCTTGATTTTTATTATTTTTAAATTCTCCTTCGTATATCAAACCATCTGCAAAAGTTAATTTTCCATTACCTTCTTTTAAATTATTTTTATAATCTCCTTTATAAATTCGTCCATCTGAATACGTCATTAAACCATATCCGTGTCTATGATCATCTCCATTATCATTTTTCATTATTGTTCCTTCATATTTACTATTATCTTTATAGATAATGTAATCATCACCATATTCTATAATATTACTTTCATATTCAATACGGTTTGGGTTTGGCATTTTGATTAGTTGTTTTGTTTTATTATTTTTTATATAAAATTATTATTCAATTTTTTATGCATTGAATAATAAATATGTATATATTGTCAAAACTTTCGATCGATTATAATTGGTATTTCTTTTTTTGCTTGAAAACGCTCTATAAAAAAATCATATATTTCCTCATATACAGCGTTGTCTTTATAGTCACGGCATGTATATAAATCGATAGCTATGTATTTACGTTCTGGAAATGTATGAACCGACAAATGTGATTCTGATAACAAATATAATATAGTTAGACCTTGTGGTTCAAATACATGTTCTGATTTATTCAATATAGAAAAATCGTATTTATTACAAATAGTATCTAACAACGTTTTGATTTTATCTAAATCATGTATCAATATATCATCTTTTATTTCTTTTAAATCAATAATCATATGTTTACCTGAAATATGTGTTTCAGAGAACATTTATATATATATATTTTTATTATTATATTTTTATTTCATTTTTTTTTAATCAATAAAAAAATTTACAAATTTACAAACATACAAACATACAAATTTTTATTTATTTTGGAACAATATCTATAGTTACTATACCTACATCATCACATTGTTTTTCATTAAAGGAACATTTAACAAACGTTTCAGCATTTATATTTCTATACATTTCCCATTCTTGTAACCATCTATTCAATGCAAAATCCAAGAGATCTTTGCATTCCATTTTTGCGATTTTTGCAATTTCTTCTTCATTATCTTTCAAAACCATCTCCCAAAATCCATCACTTGCTATTATAACTTTTAAACTATCATTTTTATCATAGTTAATAGTTTCATAATCCGGTGCATATCCCGTATTACCATTATGCCCTAATGCTTGTGATGTCATCAAACGAGTTCCTGATGGAAAATCAATGTATTCCCCTACTATACCAATCATTTTCGTTTCTGATATTATTTTTATATTAGTCGTTTTATCTATTTTTACACCCGGATAACAGGCTTCTAATCTTTTACGTTCATTCAAATTAAATGAATTATGTTCTTTTGATAAAAACACCGGATTGTTATTTTTATATACAATTACACGCGAATCACCACAATTTATACAGAGAACACGATTCTTATATATCTTTACTAAACACATAGTTGCACCGGAGCTTTCATATTTACCTATTTTTGCGTTTTCATTAATATATTTTGCCATAGTTTCTACGGGCGTTGATTTGCCAATAATTTCATTTAATTTTTCTTGTTTTATTGACCGTAAAAAGTTTATACAGGTATTACTTCCATGACCATCAGTAACCATTGCCCACTTACCTTCTTCACCTGTATCTTCATCTATAAAAACACCACTATATGTTTGGTCTTGACCTTTACATAATTGGGCTAATCCCATATCAATTTCAATTGTATGAGTTTCAACTGGTTGTTCTTGGAATGCTGACATTTTGATTTAATTGTTGTTCTTTTACAATCAATAACAGATCTTAAATAGCATTCAATTTTTTACGTATTTTTCAATAAAGTGTTCTCCTTTTTCACCACATTTATCATGGTCTAATCTAGCTTCATATACTTTATCATACGTAATAGATCCAGAAATTATATTTTTTACACCAAATTTTGTACATAATAATTCCTTTTTTTTATTAATCGTGTTCTCTTGATAAAATATACAATTAGAACATATGGGTAATTTACTATTTCTTATCAACTGTTTTGAAGCAAGTACTAATTGATGTATAGGGATGATTGACATATAAATATATATATAAACATATATTTATATCAATATTTCAAAATACTATCTATTATTATAAATTGTTCATAAGTTAATAAAACATGAAATAAAAAATGATATTTACACCATACAGTATTATGTTCTTTCAAATATTTATCGGATAAATAATAAAAATATAATAATACTATTAATCCTGAATATCCAGTTACTACATAAGGCGTATATCGTAAATAATAAATGCCATTTGATAAAAAAATAACAAAAGAAACTTTCGCAAAAAATAGATCTAAATCTCTCCTCCATGAATGAATAGCATATCTCCAAAAATTAACTGATATAAAAGACGTCGCTATTAGTAACACGGAAAAAAAATATAAATCATTATAATATGCGTATATTGATGGTATCAAAAAAAAACAAGATGATAATGCTAATATTTTTCCTTGTTTGCATTTTATTAAAACAAAATTATCGCTCATTTTACATAAAACTATGAAATATTTTTAAATGTTTTTTATTTATATTTTTCAAGAAATTCTTCTGGTGTCATTATTGGTATGTTGTTATCGGTAGCATATTTTGTTTTGTTTGAAACGTCATCTTTCGATTTTACTATCAAAATGTTCGTATTTTTTCCGATATTGTCATCCAACACCGCACCTGATTTTTTGATTTTTTCTATTACGGCTGCATCACGAGTTTTTGTCATAACTATATGTTTTCCATATAGCGGATTTGATGTATCGACTTCTGTCATCGTGTTTTCTTGTTTTGGTTCTTGTATGGGTGTTTCTAATTTATATTCTAAATCACATTCTTTTAAAAATCCTAAAAATACAGGAATATTGGCAACAAAACTATTTGCATTTTCTGGTCCTATTCCTGGTATTGCCTTGAGTTTTTTTATTTTTTCTTCGTTTGAATCTGTGCTTAACAAGATTTGTGGTTGGGCCTCCAAGATAGGGCGTATTTTACGCTCTCCTAATCCTCTACCCAATAAATTCGATGCAACCATTATATCGAGCAGGGTCGCCGATTTTACCTTTGTTTCAATACCATTCGCTATTTTATCTATCATTTTATCCTTGAAACCAGGTATGACTGCATAATCTCCTTTTTTCATTTTCAATATTTTTGGCACTGTATCAAACCCAGATTTCATTATTCTTTTTACATTACCACTCGATAAGCCATCGACTTGTAATGTAGTGAAAAATGCGGTTATGTTTTTTTCACGTACTGTGATATCTTCATTAACATTATCTAAAATAATATCTACATGTGTATCTGTCCAGTGATATGCTACTGTAGGCATTTTTGCTCTTTCAGCTGGTGTAGTAATCGATTTAATATGTGGTATAACATCACCACTTCGTATAATTTGTATAACTGCGCCAATACCTATTTTGTTTTCTTCTATGAATTTACCATTGAATCCAGTAGCATATTCTATAGTAACACCACCTAATCGTATTGGTTCTATACGAACTCTTGGTTTCAAATAACCTGATTTACTGGCTTCCCATAATACATCGACTACTTTGGCTTCCGCCATTTGATCACTCATTACCATTTTAAATGCAAAAGCATAATCTGGATTTCCATCTATTCTTGTATGCATATGATCATCTGTAACTATTACACCATCGATTTCATATAAATAGGTTGTTCTCCAATCTTTGAGTACTTCTGAAAGTGATTCATTTGAAATTGATTGTTCTAGTTTATTTTGAACAACTTCGAACCCTGCCTCGGTAAGTTTTGCCATTTGTTCACTTGGTTTCATTAATGGTTCTATTATTTCATATGCTACAAAATACAGATCTTTTATTTTTTCATCTACGGTTTTACTATTGATAATTCCTGAAACTAAATTACGTGGGTTCGCGAAACTTGACTTGTATTTTTCATCGAACACTTTTTTAGGTATAATAAACTCACCACGAACAACCAAATTAGGTACATTTGGCAAATTCATTTTTTTCAACAAATATGATATATCTTGTCCAACATATCCATCTCCACGTGTATACAATTTTGCATCATTTGCATCGTATATATACATACCACTTACACCATCTAATTTACATGATAAAACATAGGGACCTGTGTACTTTTTTGTCCAATTAGCGAGTGCACCCGAATCGGGTTTGATTTTATCCATAGACGGCATATTAAATGGTAATTTTACTTTGTTTTTTATTACTGGAGCACCGACTTGTTCTATTATTTCATTTTTTGGATATTTACGTTCCATATATTCTTTTACTATGTCATATTCGTTATCAGTCATAAAAGGGTGATTCGTGTTATAATATGCATGACTTGAAACTTTTATCATGTCTACTAATTGGTTTTCTTTTAGGTTCTCTAATACTGTTATACCATGAGTTTTGAAGTCTTCTATTAGTTGTTTTGTTGACATTGTATTTAGTGGTCCTATATCTTCTATTAATATGTTTGTTTCTATGTTTTTTTCAATTTTCTTTATAGTTTTTGTTTTTGATTGTTTGGGTAATTGATTGGGTTCTCGTTTTTTATATGTTTTTCTTGGTTTCTTTTCTTGAAGTTCATTTGTAATTATAGGAACTAATGGTATTTCCTCATCTATTTTTATTTTTGGGGATTCTTTTGGTTTTTGTAGCTCTTCTGTTTTTGGTTCTTTAGGTTCTCGTTTCTTATATGTTTTTCTTGGTTTCTTTTCTTGAAGTCGTTTTACTGATTCTGGTTTTACTGATTTTTCTTTGGATTCTTTGATCTTTTTATTTTTCTTAGTACAAGGACATAATCTATTATTCCATTTTTCTGATTTTTGTTTACACCATTTACGTGTTATATTTTTATCCGTTGGTTTAACATACCAACACCCATTACCACCATTATCCTCTAAAAATGGCATTGACTCAGTAGTATAATGTTTCAAACATTCCGTTCCGTTATTATTCGCTACCATCGATATCTTACTAGCACTATCTAGTGTTTTTATTTCATCTACATTACATTTCATTTTTATTTTATTACATACTTCATCGCAACTCTCTTCATAACTACCGAGTTTCCATATATCTTTATCAAACCCTTCCATTGATTTCATATCTTTTAAAATAACACTCAAACCATTTATACGTTCAGTTGGTTCTTTATACTCTAAATTCAAAAATTCAAATATATCATTTTCACTATTGAAACGATGACTGATCATCTCCTCTTTTTTTTTACCGGGTTCTTTTTTCGATAGACCATGTTCATTCAATGAAACACCCATTTTCAATGCATGTCCCCTCATTACAGTATTGAATTCTTTACTACCTGTAAAATACAATATAGCAAAAGGGAATTCCTCCGGTGGACTATATAGAAAATCAACTCGGCGCGCAACTCTATTTGGTGTTAGCCGTGTAATTACTAAACATTTACTTGGACCACATGATAATGTAACTAAAATTATATTTTCTTCTAACAATGCATCTGTGAACTTTTTGAAAAGCGTTTTATCTTTTGATGTAATAATTACATCTATATCACCTGATTCTTGTAACCCGCGTCGATAACTACCTACTATTTCATATTTTGCATCCGTTATTTGGTTCGTTCTCGATACTTTATCAAAAACACGTCTGAATATTTCATTATAGTCATCTATTTCTTTTCGTGGTATACGTTTCATAATATCTTCATAATATTTCAAGCCCGCTTTTTGATTATCATTTAATAGTTCATCTTGACGTTCTCGTAATTCATCCATCGATTTTATTCCTTTATCGATCAAATCTTGGGCTTTTTTTGGTCCTACCCCATATATATTACTTAATTGTTCATATACTTCGTTTAATTCATATCCTGGTTTTTCTTTTTCTCTTTCAAAAATGTTCAATGTTCCATTTACTAAGTATTTTTTGAATTTTGATAAAATAGTTGATCCTATCGTTTTTTTCCCTTCTAATTGTTTCAAATCATTGATATCTTCAGTCATACTTCGAATTGTGTCCAATGCATTTTTATATGCCTTTTCGCGAAATGGTTCTCTATTTTTTCTCATTAATTTTACTAGTCTTTCGAGAACTTCGATAAAGATTTTGTTATATGGTGGTTGAAATAATGGGGCTTTTGGAGAACTCTTTTCAGGTTCTCGGTTTTGTATTGGTTTTTCGGTAATTTCATATGTTATTCGTTCCTGTGGTGTATTTTCTTTGAATAAAATAGATTTGGGTTCGATGTTTTTTATTTTTAAAGTAAATTTCTTTTCTTTCAATACTTTGGGTTCTTTGGGTATTTTTTCTTTCAAAACCTTTGGTATTTTTATTTTTGGACTCTTTTTCGCTTTTGGAGAACGTTTCTTTCTAGTTTGTTTTTCGACATTTTTTCGTTCTTTTTTTATCATATTTTGTATACTTTCTATTTGTTCATTTGTATCTCGATTATCCATTTATATACTATATATAAATGGATATATTTTTCTAAACATTCGGTGGTCTAAAACCCTGGTTCTCCAGTAAAAATCTGTGTTGTACCACTAGTAACATCTACGTTTTTATTATCTGTAATTACATTCATAAAATCTTTGAAAGATGTATTCATATTCAAAAACCCGAATACACCGATCAAACTTGCGCAAAATACATATGCAGCATCACGTATAACATGTTTTACTGGTTTTAGTTCCTTATCGATAAATTTCATTTCAATAAATTTGAAAAAACAAAACATTAAAGTAATAAAAGCTGATATTAATAGAACTTTATCTAATCCGTTCATATTATATAAAATTAGTTGTTTTTTATATAATAAATAAAACGCAAATTCCTAAATTATATGAGTTCTTCTACATCATTTAATAATATATCATCCTTTGGATTTAAAGATTTTTCATCTAATACATCAAAACCACTTAAATCTATTAAATCTGTACTTATTTTTATTCTATCATCATTATCTTCTTCTTCTTCTAGTTTTCGTTGAAGTGCACGAGATGTACTAATTTCTTCTAATCGTTCAATAGTCTTTGGAGCTTCAACAGATTTTATTATATTATTTTCATCCATAACTCTATCTGTATTATCAAAAGTCAATCTTGTCACTACTTCCTCTTCATCAATGTTTTTGATAGATGGTACTATTTCCGGAATTTTTTCTTCTGGTACGATTACATCGTCAGTCTTTGTTTCTGGTTTATCGTCTTTCGTTTTTGCATCTTGAATATCTGGGTCTTCGATGTTCTCTATAATGATTTCTTCTTCCTGTTCAACACTTTCGTCCATATATGCCCTGATTATAGACTCGGTTGGAATACTATCACGTATTGCTATTAAAATACATTCTTGAATTATTACTTCTAATTCTCGATTGTTTTTTTGTATTTGTAATGGACTAATATTCTTTTCAAATAAATACACATTACTATATATCTTTCTTGCTGCATTTATATATACTTTATGAATAAATGTATCTAATTTGGGAATAGAAATATCGATCTTTTTTTGTTTATTACCTACACGAATACATGTTAATACTTTTAATTGTATTAAATGAACACAAGTTATCAAATCCTCTAAATAATTACATCCACTACGCTCTATAATACGTCGTCTCTCATCTTCAATAATAGTATTATTCCATTTTGGAATACGTGTTAATAAATTTTGAAATGTCATTAAATATTTATTAGTCTCATCGTTTTCAACACATAACTTCCAACTTTCGTTGAATATAGATTTGAAACCCTCTACAACTAAAGGTGTAAAAATACTTACTAGACGACTACACCACTCATTACGAGATTCATTTAAATTGGATAAGACAAAATCGTCCATATTATTATATTGTTAACATACTTTCTAAATCTTTTTTTGAACGTAAATATAAAAAATCCAAAATATATAACAACAATAATTTTTCACAACGGAACTCTAATTTTATTTTATCGAAACACATATATACCATCGATTTGTCTACATCAGATATTTCGGGGTTTTTTTTTATCCACCTTATTAAATCCAAACATGAATATCCATTTTCATAAAAATCCCTAGACAGATTAACAAATCCTATATGGGTTCTCGGAGTTTCAGCTATTTTTTGTGTTATCCATGCATCGATGATATCATGATCATTCAAATCATATATATCACGTATGGATTCTTCATGTAAATTTATTAACCGATTGTTTTCTGTATGTTCTGGAACATATATTTCACAAAATCTGGATAAAATAGGGTTCAATAATTTATGCTTGTTCTCCACAATAATGAAAAAACGTGTATTATAACTGAATAATTCGATACACCGTCTCAATGCACTCTGAGCATCTATTGTTAAATATTCCGCATTTAATAATACAATTGTTTTAAAAATAACGCCGTTGTTTAGATGTATATTCGTCTTTGCAAAAAATTTCAATTCCTCACGAATGAACTTGATTCCTTTACCATGTGCACAATTTACAAACATAACATTGGTTTTTATTTTTTGCTTATCGTTGTTATAGATCTTATTCAAAAAATTATCTACAATTGTGCGTTTACCTGATCCAGAAGAACCATGAAATATCAAATGTGGAATTTTATTTGATTTATAAAAATAGTCTAGTTTTTCATATATTTTTTTATGGGTTGAAAGTTCTCGAAAGGGCTTTTTATAAAGTGGACTTGGTTGTTGAGTTCGTGTTTCTATTGGTTTTGTTGTTAGTGTTGGTCGAAATGAATTGATCATAATGTTTTTTGGTTTTGATTGATAATATATAAAACCATATTTTTATATATTTTTTAACGAGAACTAATCTGTTTTTATGATATTCAATTGTTTTGTAAAAACATATCGTTCCGTGTGCATAGTTCTACGACGTAAATTACAATTCAAACATGCAATCAATAGGTTGTTTTTATTATGTCCGAGTTTGTTGTCTATTCGATCCAATGTCCATTGTTTAGGTTCTCGTACATTTTCATATAATAATTGTGTAGGTTCTTTACAATAATAACAATGGTTATTGGATTTTATTATTAAATCGAGAACTCCTGCAAAATCGATAAAATGATCTATGTCAAATATGCGTTTTTCTATATCTTGACTACGATACCCATATATTTTTTGGTTTATTTGTTGTTTTATGAGTTTTACGATGTTTTCATCAAGATCGTCAAGGTTGGTTTGATGAATTTTTTTAATGTATTCGTACTGACTTGATAAAGACAATGTATTGATATTATCCCATTTTTCAGTTTGTGTTATTATACGTTTTTTTATTTGGTTCTCGAGAGGTTCTCGATTTGTGGATGGTTTTGGATGTTTGGGTGGTTTGGGTTTCATTTTTTCTAAATCGATTTTTATATTTTTGATATCCATATCAATATAGATAGATATGTTTATATGTTGATTTTACGTAAAATATTGATAACATAGTTTTACGTAAAATATCGATTGCGTAGGTTTACGCCGTATGTTGTCAATATACTACATAAAATTATTTAAAAACATGTATAAATTACATAGTTTTACACCTTTTATTTATTCAAACCAAAAGAAAAGAAATCGGGTCGCTCCAAAAAAATGGACATTTATTTTTGTCCATTTTTGAAAACCTCGATGGAGAATTTTATTTTTTTATCGAAAAAACGGGTTTGCTCGAAAATGATTTGAAATCCGTTTTTTAAATTTTTGTATGACTGCATAATATTTTAAATATTTTTACGTATAAACATGTACTCGTTTTTTCTGTTGACAAACCGTTGACAAATGTTGACAAATGTTGATAAATGTTGATAAATTGAGATACATTAACAAATATTATATATAATTATTTTAATTGTTAGCATTTATAATCACAATTAAATTACTCATTTTCCTCGTTTTTTTCCTCGTTTTCCTCGTTTTCCTCGTTCAACCAAAAAACGAGTACTATTTAGCATAAAAACAACAATACGTATTTTATGCGTACTATTCACTCGTTTATTCTGTTGCTATTATATAGATGGAAAAAACGAGTAAAAACGAGTGTAAATATTATTGTAAAACATGTGATTTTGAATCCCGTTGGAAAAGTGATTGGACAAGACATTTAGGCACATCTAAACATTTGAATCAACAAAAATCAACCGTTGTCAACGATATTTCAACCGAGGAAACAATAAAAACGAGCGTTAATAGTTCATTGTTCGTTTGTAAAAATTGTTCCAAATCATATAAAGATCGTAGTGGTTTATGGAGACATTCAAAGATATGTAAAGAAATCGTATCCAACATCGAAACAATACCACAAGAGCAAGAACAAATAGAAACAAATCAAACACACCCTAATTTAGAAACAACAGAAGTTATAATGGCTGTACTAAAAGACAATAAAGAACTGAAAAGCATGTTAGCAGAACAAAACAACAAGATACTTGAATTGATAAGTGCAAAAAATACGATCACTAACAATATTACTAACAAAACCGTCAATAATCAATTCAATTTGAATTTGTTTTTAAATGAAACATGCCGTGATGCTATGAATATCAACGAATTTATTGAGAACATTCAAATTCAAACAAAAGAATTAGAAAATGTAGGTATTAATGGTTACGTTACTGGTATAACAGATATTATTCTGTCACGTCTTAAACAGTTGGATGTATCAAAACGCCCACTTCATTGTACCGATATAAAACGTGAAACTCTTTACATTAAAGATCAAAATGAATGGAATCGAGATACAGAGGAAAAAACTAAAATAAAAACAATGATAACAAAGATCGCGAAAAAAAATCTAAAACAAATACCAGTATGGAGAGAACAAAATCCAGAATGTAAAGAACCAGAGAATGAAAAATACGATTTTTGCATTAAAATGATGCGTAATTCATTAGGAGAAATAGGCGATGAACAAATCAAACTAGATGATAAAATAATAAAAAATATAGCAAAGCAAGTAATTGTAGATAAAAATACATAGTGTATTTTACGATGAATATTTATAAAATACATAGTTTTACAACAATTGTTTGTTTAAAAAATAAAAAAGAAATCGGGTCGCTCAGAAAAAATGGACATTTATTTTTGTCCATTTTTAAAAACCTCGAGGATAAATTTTTATTTTTTTATTAAAAAACAGTTTCACTTGAAAATGCTTTGAAACCCACATCAATAATATTTGTATGACTGCATAATTATTTTACATAATTTTACGTCGAATCATCATAGCATATTTTTTGTTTCCATCCTGTTTCCAAAAATGCCTGCCATTTTGTTTATAATAATAAAATTATTTTTGCGTGTTTATAAATCAGATCGGTTATCGTAACAAACAACGGTCGGCATTTTTTGGAAACACACTGGAAACAAAATGGAAACAACAAAAAAATGCCATATTATATACGCAGCAAAATCATTTTGTATATTTGTTTTATTAATCAAAAATATATATAAATAGTTTTACTATATTATTTATATATACAAATGTCCGAAACACTATATTATATTACTATTGCAACCAGACCACACAAAGTTCTCGATAAGATCATTTCAACAGTCAAAAAAAACAAAGAAACCATCGAAGTCCTAGGTCTTTCTGAGAACCGACTAATAGGCTGGGAAGGCCATCAAAATTTCGGCGTAAAACTACGCGAATTATATAATTTTATCAATCGTCCTAGTCTCAAACCTGACGATATTGTTTTATTTACGGATGCATATGATGTAGCTTATGTAGGTGATCAAAAAGAAATTCTGACACGATACAAGACGTTCAAAAAACCGATTGTATTTGGAGCAGAAACCGGATGTCACCCAGACCCGAATCGGGCATCTGAATACAAAAATCAAGATGCCGAATTCCCGTTTTTAAATAGTGGTATGATAATAGGACGGGTTGGACCACTCAGACAATGTATGAAAGGATATCAATATGATGATCGTCATGACGATCAGCGATTTTGGACACAAGTGTTTTTTGATAATCAGGACAAAATCGAATTAGACTACGAGAACCTACTGTTTTTGAATACATCCGATATTGAAATGGAAGAGTTTGTTTGGAATCATAAAACAGTATGGTATAAACGGCGAAATCCACAGTTTGTTCATGTAAATGGACCAGACAAAACGTTAATCAATATATTTTTATAGACGTTTATGATGACTAAATTATATAATTAATATATATTAAAAAACTAGATAAACATATTTATTTATAAATATATATAAAAACGTTTTTATAAGACTATGTTATCAATAAATGATTTATTAAGAAACGAAAAGGCTGATGGAAATCAAGATGCAAATAGTGATCAAGTGCCTGATATCAAAAAAGATACTTATGATCCAACGACAAAATACAAAAACATATTGAATTCACAACAAATTAACGAAACAGAGCAGGCAAATTATCAATCAATCGACGATTTATTAGAAAAAGAAAAGCAACATAATAAAACTGAAATATGGATAAAGTTGGATAAAACAATCAAAATCCAAAAGTTACATCAATTTGCCGAAAAATACGGAAAAGAGAATTCACTACCAGTCAAGGACGTAAAATCATTGAAAACATTTTTTGTAAGTTGTTTGGAAAAAAATAAATTGAATAAAACCAAAGATGTCACATACAACAAAGAAAGCGGTGAAATATCGGCGATACCATCGCTACATTTCAACCAAGTCGGTCGTAATTTTACGCTAAAAATCACGGATATAAAACGCGTTTCTACATTGAAATCATTAACGCCAAAACGTGTAACAGAAAAAAACAAAGACCCACAATGTGAAGATTCTAATGTAGAATAGTGCATTTTTATTTACAATTTATAAATTATTACATCATTAATAGTGTGAATTTAGTAATTTTTTTTTAAACAAATTATATATATGAATAAATATATATATAATCGAATATTATATATGCCAAAGCGTGAATGTTATTATAGTGATGAGGAATCACTTAGTGATTCGAGTAGTTGTGAAAAATGCGAAAAAAAACATAAATCGTTTTGTTGTGAAAAATGTGAAAAAAAACACCAGCCAAAACGATCTGAAAAATCAAAAAAATGTGAAAAGTGTGACGTATGTGTATGTACTAAAAAACCAAAAAATGAAACACCATCCAATAAAGATAGTGTATGTAAAGATAAAAAAAAGGGTCAATGTATTGTTATTTCTATTAATTAGACTCGCGGTTTGATGGGGTTTTATCTAGTGGTTTGGTTATTTTTGTAATTGCATATTGTCCACAGGGTCCACAATGATCTTCATTGGATAAATCAACTTTTTGATTTGTTTTGGTATTACAGTAGTCGATATTCCATCTTCCTAATGGTTTGATTTCTTGTTTTGATATAATATTTTTTATAATAGACAAAAGTCGTTTCATATATATTATAATAAATACCTTTTATATAGTTTTGTAAATAACAAATAACACATATAGAACAATATTGTAAAATACAATGCGTATTATCGGGCAAAAATTAAAATGTTTTAGAAAATAATTATACAATGATGTTTATATATATAATATCGAGTTATATATGCCAAAATCGGATTGTTATAAACCAGCTGAAGAGTGTCGTCACACATGTGGTGACAGTAGGAAAAGATATAGTTGTCATAATACATCTTCAAAATGTAACAAACCTAATAAACCATATAATTGTCGTGATGGAAAGGATGGCAAAAATGGTATAGATGGCAAGGACGGAAAAGATGGTGAGAAAGGAAAGGATGGTAGAAATGGCCGTGATGGTCGTGATGGAAAAGATGGAAAGGATGGTGAAAATGGCGAAGATGGCGAAGATGGACGTGATGGTCGTGATGGAAAAGACGGTAAGGATGGTAAGGATGGAGAAGATGGTAAGGATGGAGAAGATGGACGTGATGGTCGTAATGGTAAGGATGGTACAGATGGTAAAGATGGGCGCGATGGTAAAGATGGTGAGGATGGACGTGATGGTGAAGATGGTATGGATGGAATGGATGGACGTGATGGTAAAGATGGGCGCGATGGAGAGGATGGATGTAACGGTAAAGATGGTAAGAATGGTTGCGATGGACGTGATGGACGTCATGGTTGTGACGGTGCAACCGGTCCAACTGGTCCACATGGTGAACATGGTTGTAGAGGTGCAGATGGATGTCATGGTGATACCGGTCCTACTGGTCCACATGGTTGTCATGGATCCACAGGAAACCAAGGACCAACTGGTCAAGATGGTGCAACCGGTCCAGTAGGCCCAACTGGACCAACTGGCCCAACTGGGCAAAAAGGACAAGATGGTAAAAATGGAGAAGATGGTGCAACTGGATCAGTAGGTCCAATGGGACAAGATGGTGCAACCGGTTCAGTAGGCCCAATAGGACCAACTGGACAAAAAGGTGATGATGGTTCAACAGGATCAGCTGGCCCAACTGGACAAAAAGGTGATGATGGATCAACAGGATCAGCTGGCCCAACCGGGCAAAAAGGTGATAATGGATCAACTGGCGCAACAGGACCAGCAGGACAGAACGCAGCCATATCATCCATTTTCGTATGGAGTGACCTTTCTCAAAATAATCTCAATGCATCCAAATTTCAATATGTTTATTTTGAGAATGCCCCTATAGGTCCCGTCGGTTCAGGATGGACTACATTTACAGATGCGAGTTTTTCAAATCCAACCGCATTCATAGTTCCAGAATCTGGTTTTTATTTATTGACATACAAACTAGATGTAAGATCTGGTGGAGGAACTCTTCCAATTACATCAACAGATGGAGCAACCGTATTAACTAGAAATGGTAATGCAATTCCAGGATCATCCACATTAGTCGAAGCTCCAGAATCAAACCATATTTATACAATATCCAATACTGTTTTAGTAGACCTAGATTTGAATGATAAGATTTCTTTAATGTTTTGGTCAGAAGATATAGGAACACGCATAGGAGACCCAATCCAATTAACTGGTAAATTACCAAACGGTAATAGTGTACCTGAAGCGACTGCATCCATTGTTTTTACAAAAATAGCATAATTTTATTATATAAAAAAATTGATTTAAACTCTTTTATTCATATATATTTAATAAAATATATGAACAATGATAGTGATTTTGTCCCAGAAACGGAATCAGATGCTAGCTCTGAAAGCGAAACGCAATCTTTTATTGAAATACACGAATCATTCATAGATTTATTAGACGAGGACGATACAATCGAACTGATCGATACAATCTATGAATTATTCGAAGAATATCATCACATATACATTTTATCAATGGCATCGCCAAAGTTTTATTCAGATATGATCGAACATGTAAGTACCGTTATTTATCAAGATATGACGAATGGAAACCTATGTGATCTCGAAGACTATGATGACATCTATGAATTTGTTGAAACCATTATCGACAACTATTTAGACTTTTCACACCACAAACGCCGATCGATTTCATACACTAGTATGTTATCAATGCCAACGATCGACGTCGAAAAACTCCGTACAAAAATCGTCGCACTCCAGAATATTCCACAACCAAAACAGAAAACCGAGGAATGGTACAAATTTCGTTATAATATTATAAGCGCGAGTAATTTATGGAAGGCTGTTAGTACAGAAACCAATGTCAATAGTCTAATATATGAAAAATGCGCGCCATTTTCCATGGCTCAATCAAATTTCGGAAATAATACAAATTCAGCTATGCATTGGGGTAACAAATACGAACCAGTGACTGTTATGGTTTATGAACATATGTATAATACCAAGCTGGGTGAATTCGGTTGTATTCAACATCCGCGACACCGATACATAGGTGCATCACCGGATGGTATCAATATAGATCCATCTAATGACCGTTATGGTCGTATGGTAGAAATAAAAAATATAGTAAATCGTGAAATCACTGGTATTCCAAAGGAGGAATATTGGGTCCAAACACAAATACAGATGGAGACGTGTGATTTAGACGAATGTGATTTCGTAGAAACCCGATTTTTAGAATATTCAAACGATGATGCTTTCCATGAGGACCAAACCCATGAATACAAAGGTGTGATATTATGTTTTACTGAACGTGTTTTGGTAAACCAAATGGCAAAATCGAATGCACCTTTATATGTATATTTGGATGTTGATGCTCCACTTACTAAAGAATCACTCGATGAATGGAGACAACAACAAAAAGAAATACAAAAAACCAACAATATGGTGTTGTTCGATACACATTATTGGTATTTAGAAGAATTTTCATGTGTTTATATTCCAAGAAATAGGGAATGGTTTGAAGACGCCATACCGAAAATACATGATATATGGAATACGATTTTGAAAGAACGCGTTGAAGGATATGAACATAGAGCACCCAAAAAAAGACTTGCAAAAAATCAAATAGATGTTTCTATTAATAGTGATTCAACTAGTTATAGCGTTAAAAATATGCCGGTTATGAATACGATGTGTTTGATTAAATTGGATGAAAATGGGAATACCATTTGATATGGGTATTTAGAAATATTTTGTCAATATATGATATAGCAATTTTTTTATAAAATGGTAAAACGTAATAGTAAAAGTAAAAAACAAAGAGGAGGTACTGGTACTGAAAATATTGTTAAACCTACAAGTACCGGGACATCATGGTCATTAATGCCAAAATTTGAATTACCAACAATGTTTTCGTCATCAAATGAACAAAATAAACAAAATGAACAAAATAAACAAAATGAACAAAATGGTGAAAACACTCCTACTGTTCAAAAACCAATTTGGAAATTTTGGGGAGGAAAAAAATCCAAAAAGTCCAAAAAAACCAAGCACACCAAGAAATCCAAAAAATCTAAAACCCAAAAACACCACTAAACGCTCAATAATGCAAGTTTATACAATATAAACAATATTATATAAACAATACTATACTATACAAAACAATATAAAAATTATTTTGTAATATTATTAAATACATAGTTACAAAATGTCTTCACAAAACACAATCGACGAAGAAATGTATGTTACAAAACGCAGTGGAACTCGTGAGATAGTGTCATTTGATAAAATTTTAAATCGAATAAAAATACTAGGTCAAGAAGGCAACATAAAACAACTCAATTATACGAGTTTAGTAATGAAAGTAATCGACCAAATCTATGACGGTATCTCGACAACAAAAATCGACGAGCTTTCAGCAGAACAATGTGCAGCAATGGCATCGATCCATCCTGATTATAATGTGCTAGCAGGACGTATCATCGTATCAAATCATCAAAAAAACACATCAGAATCATTCAAAGACGTTATGACCGAGCTTTATCAATACCGCGACAAGCACGACAAGCAATCACCAATAGTAACCGAGCAAATCTACGAAATTGCCAACAAATACGAAGCCGAAATCAACGCGAAAATCGACTATAACCGTGATTATTTGATCGATTTTTTCGGTTTCAAGACATTAGAACGAGCATATTTGATGAAAATCGACCGAAAAACTGTCGAACGTCCACAGCATATGTGGATGCGTGTTGCCATTGGTATTCATGGAGATAATCTAGATCGCGTATTCGAAACCTATGATTTTATGTCTAAAAAGTACTTTACGCATGCTACACCGACCCTTTTCAATGCAGGGACACCACACCCACAATTAAGTTCATGTTTTTTGTTGGCGATGGAAAGTGATAGTATCGAAGGTATTTATAATACTCTTAAGGATTGTGCAATGATATCAAAATGGGCAGGAGGTATCGGATTACATGTACATAATATTCGTGCATCTGGCAGTCATATCCGTGGAACAAATGGACAATCGAATGGTCTCGTTCCAATGTTAAAAGTTTTTAATAACACTGCAAAATACGTTGACCAAGGAGGCGGCCGGCGTAATGGTTCATTCGCTATCTATCTAGAACCTTGGCATGCGGACATAGAAATGTTCCTTCAAATGCGTAAAAACCACGGCGATGAAGAACTCAAAGCACGTGACCTGTTCTATGCTTTATGGATTCCCGATTTATTTATGGAACGCGTCAAGGCAGATGGACAATGGACATTGATGTGTCCTGATGAATGCCCTGGATTAGCAGACGTCTACGGAGATGATTTCAATAAATTATACACAAGCTATGAAACCGATGGGCGTGGACGTAAAACAGTCAAGGCACGTGAGTTATGGTTTCAAGTATTAGACGCCCAAATGGAAACAGGTACACCGTATTTGTTGTATAAAGATGCATGTAATAAAAAATCAAATCAAAAAAATCTTGGCACCATCAAGAGTTCAAACCTCTGTGTTGCGCCAGAAACATTAATATTAACTGACAAAGGACATATGGAAATACAAACATTGAAAGGACAAAAGATCAATGTATGGAATGGTAATGAGTTCAGTAATGTAGAGGTTTTTCAAACAGGAGAAGATCAAGAATTACTAGAAGTAGAAACCGACGATGGATGTAAGCTCACTTGCACACCTTATCACAAGTTTTTTATTCAAAAATCATACAGTAAAAACTCAGTGGAAACAGTAGAAGCAAAAGACTTGAAAGAAGGTGATAAAATTATGAAATGCGAGTATCCAGTTATAGATGGTAATGAAAAAATGATTTATCCATATACACATGGATTTTTCTGTGGTGATGGAACATATTCCAATGATCATATGGAAAATAAACCATGTAAATTCCGTTGTTTGGATGGTCATTATTATTGTAAAAGACATATTGATTTTGAAACAGAACATAGTTTAGAAAAATTGGCAAATGATGATACGATTAGTAAAACACATTGTAATGCGATGTCTTATGCTAAGAAGCCACTAATTTATTTGTATGATGAAAAGAAACAACTTATTGACCATATGGAATTCAGAGGAACATATGAAAATGGAAATCATACTGTACTGCAATTACCATTAGACATTAACGAAAAATTCTTTGTGCCATTGAATTGTTCTTTGGAAAACAAATTAGAATGGTTCGCTGGATATTGTGATGCGGATGGAACAATCGCTATCAATCAACATAACAAACAATTACAAGTATCCTCCATTAATTATAACTTTTTATCAAAAACAAAAATGATGTTACAAACATGTGGTATCAATCCAAAACTAAAAAAGGCACGCGAAAGTTCAACAAGTTTTTTACCAGACGGAAAAGGAGGATACAAAAATTATAATACACAGCCGGTTTATAGATTACTTATTACATCGTTTGATTTAGATAAATTAGTAAACATAGGTTTTGCACCAAGACGTTTGAAAATAAATTCTGATAAATTACCAAATCGTTCAGCAGGACAATTTATAAAAATAAAATCGGTAATCAATAATGGACGACGTGATGCAACTTATTGTTTTACAGAACATAAAAGACATGCTGGTATATTCAATGGTATTTTGACATCACAATGCACGGAAATTCTGGAATATTCAGACGAAACCGAAACCGCCGTTTGTAACTTAGCCAGTATCGCCCTTCCAACATTCGTCGACACATCCAACCCAGAAAATCCAATATTCGATTATGAAACACTCCATAAAATAGCCAAAATTGTGACATACAACCTCAATAAAATCATCGATGTCAATTTTTACCCAACAGAAAAAACCCGCCGTAGTAATATGCGCCATCGTCCAATCGGTATTGGAATACAAGGTTTAGCCGATGTATTTATGCTAATGAATCTTGCATTTACCAGCGAATCCGCAAAACAAATCAACAAAGATATATTCGAGACCATTTATCATGGTGCATTGGAACAATCTTGTGAAATGGCTAACTGCGACGGTCCATATGAAACATTCGAAGGTTCACCTGCATCTCAGGGAATATTACAGTTTGATATGTGGAACACAGCACAACCACAAGCCAATGACCGTTATGATTGGACCGCACTAAAAACCAAGATCCAACAACATGGACTCCGTAATTCTCTTTTGATGGCACCAATGCCAACAGCATCGACCTCACAAATTCTAGGTTTCAATGAATGTATCGAGCCAATCACATCGAATATTTATAATCGTCGTACCCTAGCAGGTGAGTTTATTTTAGCCAATAAATACTTGATGAATGATCTCATCAAACTAGACCTCTGGAATGAAAAAATCAAAAACAATATTATAGCAAACCATGGTTCGGTACAACATATCGAAACCATACCGAAGGAAATACGTGAAAAATACAAGACGGTTTGGGAGATACCGATGAGGACACTGATCGATATGGCAGCGGACCGTGGCGTTTATATTTGTCAGAGCCAGAGTTTGAATTTATGGCTAGAAGATCCAAATTATAGCACGTTGACATCGATGCATTTTTATTCGTGGTCGAAAGGCCTGAAGACGGGAATATATTATTTGAGACGTAGAGGGCGCCATCAAGCACAACAATTTACGATCGAACCAGAGAAAAAAGATTTAGGTGAAAATAATAATATGGAAGAGGAAATTTGTGAAATGTGTAGTGCATAGTTTTTGATATTTATAAATAAAAATATGTGGGTATTATATATTGTTTGATTATAGATGTCAAGTATTCAAAGTAATAGAAGTATTAATTCAATTTTAAAAGAAAAGTTTGAAATGCAAAAAATAAATGATGAAGTAGTAGTAGTGACTGAAGAAGAAGCATTAGATGAAATTAAAAAAATAAATATAATTATCAATGATGGATTTACAAGTATGATACAAAAAACTGATGAAGATAAATTATTAGAAATACTTGCTCTTTTAAAAGAATTTGGTGGTTATCTTGGAGCTGCACTTGTTTTGTCAATAACAACATATTGTTTAACAACAGAAGGTACTATTCAAGACTTAATAATAGAATTACCTAATATGGTAAATAATATAGTTAAAAGTGCTATTCCGGAAGCAATTCAATTAGGTAATGTAGCTATTCAACATACAACAAGTTCATTATTCTCACGTGCTTTACTTGGTTATATAAGTGGTAATCCTAACAGTTTTTTTGGTGATATCAAAATATTACAAAATACAGCAATTGGAGTTGTAAAACAAGTTAATGATAAAATTCTTGACTTACCTAAAAATGATAATACTATGAGAAATGCGATCTTGGAAAATAAAGCTGGTTTTAATATAACTAAAAAAATTAAAGATATTTTTAAATTTCCTTTAGTTGAAAAAATAAACCAAATAATCCAAGTTCCTTCTTTGATTTGGAAAAGAGATGGTAATAAAATTATTGCAAGACTTTACAATTTTTATTCAAATGTTAGAGAAGTTGTTGGAAATGTTTTTAGGAGTGATGACAGTTCTTTCAGTATTGGTTCTGAAAAAACCCCCAGTAAAGATTCAATTGAAGATTCAATGAATAGTATAGTAGTATCATTAACCAATAAATTGGAATCGAAATCACAAGAAGTTAGTAGTAAAAAAAACAATGATGAAGAAATTAATATTCAAGGTATTACTGGTAATATGATTTTGATTTCTGAAAATATAACAATAACAAATACTTCACCAAATACTTCACCAAAAAAAATAAAGCTTGATGAAACAGTTGCTCCAGAAAGCGTAACCGAATTAAAACAAATTTTATCTGAAGCAATAGACACAATAGTAAATCACCCGGACACAATAGTAAATCACCCGGTAAAAGATAATGATGATGATGATGATAACAAAGATAATGGTACGGTTGTTTCTTCTTTAACTTTAACAAATAGTTTTGATGGAGATAGTTTTGATGAATCAAATGATAATAGAGGAGGTTCAAAAAGAAAATCCAAAACCTCAAAAAAATCATCCAAACGCACCAAACACGCCAAAAAAACCACCAAACACGCCAAAAAAAACACCAAGCGCGCCAAAAAATCCAACAAACACACCAAAAAACACTAATCATCCAAGATAATATTTAGATAACCCTTAAATATTATCAAATCAATATTTTATCACAACAAAAAAATATACAATATATACAAATCCGCCCACTGACGCACACTCTATACCAAAAGTCCACCATCGAAACTATGACGCATCTTCAAATAACAACGTAAACAGACTAAAACATCCATCATCGAATTATGAAGCCCATCTGGGTTCTCACCAAAAAGCGCAAAATACAATTCGCTAAGTTTCGGCCATTTTTTATATTTTTTTTGCATAGGTTCCTGCTGCTGTAATACATGCATCAAAAGTGGGTGCATACTACTAGCGGCATCAATATTAATAGTGTTTGGTGAATCCACCTCACAAAAATTTGTACCACGCTTCATAGTACAATAACGTTCAATACGATTTACTTTTTCATAAATCGTATTGAAAATAGTAGAACAATATGGCATCTTTTTCATGATTTCCTCACGGTTACGTTCGATTTCATACAAAACCATTTGTGTATCAAAATCAATATTATGAGCGACTATTTCGTCACACCAAAAATACGCATTATAAAATTCATCGAGAACACTCAAAATATCCATTCCACGATCACATTTTTCACGAGTAGCTCCAGTAAGACCCGTAATAAACTCAGATATCTCGATGTTTTGTGGAATATTTACATAAGAATCGAAACGTTTTATGATACGACGGTCTTGTAAATCATACATTACAAAACTCAACTGTATTATATGTGGCTGTTGGTCTACTGGCGCATTTTTCTTTATTTTGTCGGTGGTTTCTACATCAAAAACCATAAAATTACGTTTATATTTAGGGGCATTTATAACACGATTTGCCATTGTCGAAAATTGATTGATTGATTGACTGAAATTGGAAACCCATAAAACAAGTTCAATTTTTTTATATCGAAATATCATACAATTCATTACAAATGGCTCTCAGTCTATGATGGTATTCAGTGATTTTTTGGACATGGCACTTATCGACAAATTCGATCAAATCATAATTCGCCATGAATTCCGCGCGTAATATATAATCTATATTACATCCAACCAAGGTTCTCAAATACGTATCATGAATATAGACATCCATGTTCTCATGCAAATACTGATTCCAATAAATGACATAATCAGCCCATTCTTGTACACGTTCTCTGGGTGGCGCTGGTTCTAGATTCGTATATTTATGTTGATTCGATTTAATGAATCCAGTGATACTATCGGAATTGTTCTCGACACGATAATTATAATAAGGTTCAGTAACACGCGCGAACAACTTGTTTGGTCCAGAACGCCTCAAATATTCGCCAAACAAAACGTCACAACAGCGGTCATCAATTATATCGGGATATTTCGATAATTTTGCGTAAAAATCCACCAGCATTTGGATATGCACACAGTAGCACCAATATTCATGGCGCTGTTCGCGATGTTCCTTACCAAATGTGCTTTCGTATAATCCGACCAATTGTTTAGGATCATGGGGATTTACAGTATTGAGATCGCCTATTTCTTGAAGACCTTTAGCAATAATATTTGCAAAATGAAGGGCACGATTGGGCTCATAAGTATCGTCATCGTCGATGAACATGAACCATTCATGGACGCCGGTCAATTCATTGACTAAATATTCTATATGTCGCATTTGTGGGGTTTTTGAGCCCTTGATATGAATGGTGATACGTTTTGCAGCTTTTAGTTCGTCATTGGAGACAATGGACGCGATGGTTTGATCTTTGAGTTCAGCTGTAGCGAATGAGATAGATAGATGAACGACGATGGGGATAGTTTGATGGACCAATGACAAAAGACATTCCATGAGATAGTTTATACGTTTTGGATTTGAAATATGAGAACCTATTAGTATACAGAATGAATTGATCGATATGGACATGAGTTTAGGATGTATTGATATATGTTTTTGAGAAATACAACGATTTGTTATTTTATTTTATTTAGTAGTAGGACAATAAAAGATATAAATATATTTTATATATTTTTATTAACTAATGTCAGAAGAAAACCCCATTGTATCTTATAAGTTAATTGAACAAACTATTGAATATAAAGGTAGATTAGAAAAACTAGTAGAAGATTATAAATTTATATTGTTTCATTATGAAATTTATAAAGATGAAAATGGAGTTCAAGACATCCAAATAACTAGTATAGAAGCTTTATATAATCTGGATTATAAAGATAATAATCATGATGACACTATAACATTTAATAAAATTACATATAAAAAAAAAATGGATATTGACGATATAATAAAAAATAAATATTATAATATTTTGATGAATATCGATAAACCAGAAAAAGGATATCACAATTCATCAAAAGATCCACCTTATATTATAAATAATAATAGTGTAAATGATGAAATAAATAAATATCTTTTAAACGAAAAAGATCGTATATGTAGCAGAAAAATATGTAGTTATATTGAAATAATTAAAAAAACAAATACATACATTAAATACAGAGATTGTAAAGATAAACCGAATAGTATTGAATCTTTTATTCAATTAATGAATGACACAATGAATATACCATTTATATACAAATTGAATACTTTAGATAACCGTTCATACGAAGCTTTATTTAATTCTTTTAAAAAAGCTGATGATAACGGCGTTAATGACTTTATAAATTGTTTTGAAGAAAATAAAGAAAATAAAGAATGTGATAATATAGGTGAAGAAATAATATTAACATCATTTAATATTTATTATAAAAAAATTATCAACTATAATCCAAGCGTTTTTGTATCTTGGATTAAAAATTTAAAAATAGAAAAAATAATAAATAATGAAATTAAATCTGAAAATAAATCTGAAATTATTAATTATATTCAAACTATAACAAATGAATATTTAAAACCACAAGATATCAATATACTGAATGTAGTATATTATTTGAATTTTTTAATAAATTATATCAAGGATTTATCAAACAAAAAACAAATAGGTGATGATTCTTTGAATATAATTTTATTAGGAATTATCAACCATATAATTGATCCTTATTTAATAAATAATATTAGTCATTTTTATTATATTTATGAAAAATTTTTTGAAAATTTGAATGAAAAAAATAAACAATCATTCATAAACTTTGATAAACGTTTCAATGAAATACTAGAAGAAAAAGTGAATAATAGTATAATAACTTATTTAAAAATAAGAAATGACAATCACAATAGTAAAACATTCAACAAAAGTAGATTCCCTAGTATTTCATATGATCAACAACTCACAAAATTATTGGTTGAATATAACTCAGATGACAAATATTATGATGAAACAAAAGACGATATAGTTGATACTGATAAAAAATATTTATTTGGTGAATTTACTAAAATTTTCTTACCAAAGACCACAAACAAAGAAATATCTCAAGATATGACGAATATTATTAATAAATTAGACGAAGGAAACCCATTATTTATGTTAGGATATGGTGCAAGTGGTGCGGGTAAAACTTCGGCATTGATATATCACAAGAATGCAATTGATGAAGAACAAAAACCTGGTGTTATAATTCATTTATGTAATTTGTTGGCTGGAAAAAAATATGGTTATACCAATATCGAGTTACAATATTCTGAATTTTATTATAAAACCGCTGCTGGTAAGCGTTATGACCCAGTTGAAATAAAAAATGACAATCGAAATGATAATCAAAATGACAATCAAATAACAAACGTATATCCTATTAAATTTAAATATGAAAATGATGGTTTTTTTTCAGAAAGCGAATACACACACAACATTATACATGATTATAGATTTGAAAATATGGATGAAAAATTTATAGATGGTATTAAAGGAGAATATGGTAAGAAAACAAAAAAATTTGATGCGGGAACACCACTAGGTAAAATAATTATAAACTTGGTAGATACTGATAGATTTGTAAAGGCAACTACAAATAACCCAAATAGTTCTCGTAGTCATACACTTGTTTTTCTAAAATTGAAGAAAGATGGTCGTGATCCTAAAGAAGCAAATATTGTTGTGGGAGATTTTGCAGGCGTTGAAAACAAATTTGATTGTGGTAATCCAGAGGTATTGAATAAATTTTTGAACAGAAAAAGAGAAGATAATGATTCGGAAGTAACTGATAAATTATTTTATAGTCATAATGCTATAACAAATAATAACGAAGGTATATTAGATCCAATAGATAATACTGATTCATTTGCAGCTGAAAAAATGCCATTAATAGAATCAATTAATCTCAATGAAAATAAAACGTACGACTTTGATGAAATAGATAAAAATGATGAAAGAAATAAGACATTTCTAAGTGATAAACCAAGTATAGATATAGGATTTATGAAAAAATATGTTCCGTTTATTCGTAAATATGTTGGTGCATTGGTTTTGAATGGATCAGGCAATTATAAATCAAAACAATGGATTGAAGATAAAAAAACTACTGAAAGTGGAATACAAAATATAGAAGAGGCTTATGAAAAAAGTAAAGATATAGAAACAGCATTAAATAAATTGTTGATATTTTTTAATTTAAATGAAATTAAAAAAAAAATTATCAATAATAAAATCAACCAAGAAATAGAAGATATTGAAATATATATAAGTGAAAAAAAATCTGATATTCAAAAATTGGAAAATGATTTATTCACTATAACAAAAGATTTGAATAAATTGATTGAAACAAATGATGAAATCAAAGAAATAAATGAAGAAATAGAGAATAATAATGAATATTATTATATGATCAAAAACGTAATTTATGATATTGTAACTAGAACAAGTAGTGATACAAAGTATCAAGATTTTACTGACATTAGTGATACTGATATGTTAAATAATAATATATCAAATATAAGTAATGGACTTAATCAAAACAAAACAATAGGTGTAACAGCAGTTAAAACTAAATTTGGAATTAGTATAAATGCTGTTACATTCATTGAACAAGTAAAAGAAGCAACAAAACAAATTTTGTATAAAAAAGAAAGGTTTTATGAATTAATAAATAAAAATAATGAATTAATAAATAAAAAAAATGAATTAATAAATAAAAAAAAAGCACTAACGAAAAATGTTATTGAATCAAAAAAAAATGAAATTGACAAATTAATTGATCCCTTTTTTATTAATACTAATAATAATAAAATAAATTCTGATAATATTACTATTTTAAATAATAAAATCAATGAAAAAATAAAAGAAACAAATTCTGAATTAGAAACAAAAAAAAACAACAAATTAGAAACATTGTCAAAAGAATTAGCTAATAAAAAAACGGTTTTAACAAAAGAATTAGCTACTAAAACTGCTGAATTTGCTGAAATAACAAATATAACAGAAAATTTTGAGAATGCATTTAACAGTGATATTGATCCTAAAAATGTAATACAGAATAATATAAAAATGATAATTGGTCTAGATGAAACACCAGATATTTTAAAGTGTTTAGATATCGCGGAAAATATAAAATTAAAACAATTATCACTATACATATTTGAAAACGAATTAAGATTACTTATTGACAATGAGTCAACACTTCTAAAAAAATTATTAGAATTCTTAAAAACTATGGAAATAGAAAACTTTAATAGACAACAAGGCATAAAAGAGATATGTGAAAATCGTTTAGTCGAAGGAGAATATATAAACGATTCATTATTCGAAGTAAGAAATACTATTAAAACCATCCTATATGAAAAAAATAATGGTAAAAACATATCACCAAGGTTTATTGATGAATGTTTTGATCAGTATTGCCCAAACCATGAATATTGTTTCAGTAGTAAAAAAGAAGAAGATACAAGAATAAAATCTGAAGCTAAGTCTGATGCTAACTCTGATGCTAAGTCTGATGCTAAGTCTGATGCTAACTCTGATGCTAACTCTGATGCTAACTCTGATGCTAAGTCTGATGCTAAGTCTGATGCTAACTCTGATGCTAACTCTGATGCTAACTCTGATGCTAAGTCTGATGCTAAGTCTGATGCTAAGTCTGAAAGAGAACTTACTGATATTTTTGGAAAAATATATGATGTCTTATATAATGATAAAAAAAAACCTATAACCGAAATGTATAAAGAAATTATTGTAAGTGTATTTTGTGTATTCAATATATCAAAAAATGCTAATAATCCACCTTCTGTTCCATATATTGATATAAACGATTTGAAATACATATATAATTTTAAAATTAACGATACAGAAAATTTAATAAATTGTTTAAATCAAGCATTCAATGATATTACCATAAAATATGAATCAAAAGTAAAAAAAGATTTATCAGAAATAGGGATAACAAACAAGAAAACCCTTAAACCAGAAATAAAAGACATGAAAATAGTTTATGCTATTAAAAAAATTATTGAAAATAAAGCAGAATATTTTTATACTAATAATACACAAGGTAAATTTTTAGATAACATGAAAATAGTTGTAAAAGAATTTATCGATATGATAGATAAAAGTAATGCAATATCCGCAATTGGAACATTGGAATTTTTAGATCAATTAGCAAAATTCAATAAGGTTTCAAATATTTGTCGAGCAGATTTTGATTCAGAAACAAGAGATACTATTTTTACAAGAAATATGATAAAATTATATGAAAATGATATTTAGTGAGATTTTATAGCACTTTGAAATCGCCCAATATAGAATAATATGTTTTGAATAAGCTTTGTTCAATTTATTTAGATTATTAATATATATATTTATATTAATAATGAATTTACAAGAGAAAATAAAATTACTACATGATAATTTAATAAAAAATATTATAGAAAAAAAAAAATTAGACGAAAAAAAAAAAAAAGATGAAATAAAAAATAAAAAAAAAAAAAAAAAGAAGATGAACTCAAAAAAAAAGAAGATAAACATAAACTTGAATTAGAAAAAATGTCAAAAATTATTAAAGAGTTGAATGATCGAATCATCAAAGAATTTTCAAAATATAAAAAACAACATTTCGATGAAATAGCAATTATAATAAACGCAGTAGAAAAACATTTGAAAATACAGGAAAATCTAACAAAATTTAAAAGATTAAATAGATTAAATGCACCAAGACAAATATCAAAGCAACTATTATCAAACCACCCAGATAATGTAGATCTAGATGATTTTACTAATGATCCTGATTATCAAGAATATCACAAGCAAAAGCAAATTCAAAACCAAGAAGATATAGTAAATATTATCAAAGAAATAGATACTGGAACTACTACAGAAATAAAAGATTCAGGAGAAATAACTACTATAATCAATTCTGTAGAACCGCATATTAAAACAGAAGAAGAACGAGAACTCAAAGAACGAGAACTCAAAGAACGAGAACTCAAAGAACGAGAACTCAAAGAACGAGAACTCAAAGAACGACAAGAACAATCACAAGAAATAACTACTATAATCAAAGCTATAGACACCCCACCATCAACAACTGAAACTACACCAACATCAACAACTGAAACTACACCAACATCAGACGAACCCGAAGAAATAACCGGGATAATCAAAGCTATAGACACCCCACCATCAACATCTGAATCTACACCAAAACCAGACGAACCCGAAGAAATAACCGGCATAATCAAAGCTATAGACCCACCACTGCCACCATCTAGATCAACGTCACCATCACCATCATCTGAATCTACACCAAAACCAGACGAACCCGAAGAAATAACCGGCATAATCAAAGCTATAGACACCCCACCATCAACATCTGAAACTACATCAACATCTGAAACTACATCAACATCTGAATCTACACCAAAACCAGACGAACCCGAAGAAATAACCGGGATAATCAAAGCTATAGACACTCCACCATCAACATCTGAAACTACATCAACATCTGAATCTAAACCAACATCAGACGAACCCGAAGAAATAACCGGGATAATCAAAGCTATAGAATCCTATATAAAAAAAGAACAACCAATAACAAACGAAAACGAAGAATTATTCAGCATAATAAATGCAGTAGAAACCCACATAAACCTACAATCAAAAATAGGTAAAATTATTGATATTATCAATAAAATAAATGAAATAGAAAACAAAGACCAAAAACCAGAACCAGAACCAAACCCAGACCAAGACCAAGACCCAGACCCAGACCAAGACCCTAACACTAACCCTAACACTAACCCTAAACCTAACCCTAACCCTAACCCAAATCCTAACCCAAATCCTAACCCTAACCCTAACCCAAACCCTAACCCAAACCCTAACCCAAATCCTAACCCTAAACCTAACCCAGACCAAGAAATAATAGAAATAATAAAAGAAATTTATATGGGTAAAACGCCAGAGATCAGTATAGACGTAAATACATTATATGAAGGTATTACATTTATATCACACGCATTAATAGCAATGAATACAGATATGATAGAAAATTTATTAAACCAAGGAGCAGACATAAATGCAGGCACCCCTACATTTTTAGAAATATTGGAATTTTATGCAATTATTTATAAGAAACAACCATCATATAAAGGTCCAATAGATAAACAAACACAAGCAAAAATAGATCAACTACAAAACGAAAAAAATCTATTAAAACAACGTATAGAACAATTGACTCCAGAACTAGCTATAGCAAAAGATTCAGAAAAAATAGAAGAAATGAATAAAACGATAGCTGGATTAAACGAAACAATAAAACAAAAAGATGATGAAATAATTGAATTAAAGAAAAATGCAGAAAGACAAGCAGCAGAAAGACAAGCCGCAACACAAACTACAGCAACACAAGGTACAACACAAGGTACAACACAAGGTGAAACAACTAAAATAGAACCAAAAACATGTCCAGAAGGTGAAAATATTGTAAAGTTAGGTACAATAAATAACACTAGTGAAATATGCTATGATATACAAAACCAAAAATTTGTATAAAAACATCAAATAGTCTATTACAAATAAATACTTTGTAATAGTCAAATAAATATAAAGTCTTTTTATCAATATAAATAAAATGTCGAAAATAGTAATGGCAAATATCAAAATGCCTATTTCTGTCAATAATGGTAAATTACAACCCATGTCAGAATACATAAAAATTACCGTAGAAAAATGCGATGAATTACCCGAAAAAAACAAAGACAATGATGGTTCTCTTATGTCACAAATCGATAAAATATTATCTCAACAAAATGAAGAACCAGAGCCACCATCACGTGACATCGAACCAATAACGAAATCACTCATTGTTTCATTAGATGAAATTCAAAACAACCGCCCCATCAAATCTCGACAAAACATGTCATTCAAAAATAAATCCAACAGATCGATACTAAGATACACAATGAAAAACCGGTCATCTAGTTCAGATACATCGGACGCTGACCATTCTCTACAACAAGAGGTTGAGGAATAATAACAGGAAGACGGTCAATAACGTTCAAACTTTTGATAGGATTGAATTCAGGTACAACGGGACCCTTTGGTTTTACTAAATTGGTTGTACCAATACCAAATAGTTCGGATTCGACATCGCAATAATTGGCACAAAGGGTTTCACGAGGGTTTTTACCGGCCAAAAGACCATCACCTGCCAAATAGTTTTCAAAAGCATAGGTAGATGATCTCATTGTCTTGTATGCATCAATATGTGTATTTATGTTTTGTTCAAGTTTATAATCACCAGGAGTGTTTTTATTTCTAGTAGAGGACATTTTAATATATAGATATATTTTTTATACCATAAATATACATGTAAATAAATAGCGTAAAAATATTCATCCGAGTTTTTGAATCATTGTCTGGTATTCTTGGGATGACTCGGTGAATGCAGTTGGGTGATGTTCAAACAACACAATACATGAATGAAAATATTTGAAATAATCATAGGAGACACATACGGCTAGACCTATTTCGTTGTCCATAGATATCATTTTTGCAGCGGCATTTTGATAGATGGTTTTGAAAAGTGGGTGGGCTTTGGTTTTGTCATAGATGGTGTCGAGTCCTTTGGACATAGCGGTTTCGTCGTAGGACATTTCGTCGATGGTTTCTTCATCCCAATCTTGTTGGATATTTTGAGAACAATTGGTAGGGTTCATGTTGAAATAGTTACGAATGCATTGGCGGTATTCGGTGTTGTTTGTATAGTTCATACCATAGATATGAGGAAGTATTTATATTTATATGTATAAATATAAATTTATCAGGTTAGTGGTTTAGTGTCTTCTTGTTTTTTTGGATTTTTTTCCGCCCTTTTTGCATTTCTTTGATTTTCTTCCACCAATTGTATGTTTGTTTCCACCCTTTTTGTATTTTTTAGATGAACGACGTTTTCTGCCACCTTCTAGTCCTTCTCCTTGTTTTACAGTCCAATCTTTACCATTTGCATTGTATATATCACCGTTTTTGGTAACTGTAAAAGAATCACCAGTATTAGTTGTAAATATTGTTCCATCTAAAGTTCCTGTAATTTCTTCATTGCCTGATACTAAAGTAATTGACATTATTTATTGATCTATATAATAAACCCACAAAATAATTTGAATCAAATTCTCCTAAATATTTTTTAATCCATCAATAAAAATCTAAACGAACATCCTAAATATTATTAGATTTTATTGATATTATTGATATTATTGATAGTATCGTCATCTATTAGAACTACAAAATATTTTTCATTGATATCTGTTATGGAATAACCTTCTAGATTCATGACGATTTTTTTATTTTGCCAAAATTCTGTTATAGTAATGTCGGCATTTTGGAAGATTGAATTATTAGTAGGTGTAACTTCAGGTTCTGGTGCTGGTGCTGGCACAGGATCGATAATGTCTGCAAACAAATATTTTTGGTTGTTTTTTGTTATGATATAACTGGTTTTTATAAAAAATTCTGTCATTTTGGTTTTAGTACTAGGAACACTAATTTTAGTTTCAGCACTACTACCAGTGCCAGTACCACTACTACCACTGCTACTATTAGATCCATCGATCGCACCTACAACGCCAACAATTTCGTCACTATATTCAACTGGTGTACTAGTACTGCTAGTGCCACTACTGTTAGATCCATCGACCGCACCTACAACGCTAACAACTTCGTCGCCATAGTCATTGGTTGTACTAGTACTGCTAGTGTCACTATTAATAAAAACATCGATTGCTTTTATAATATTTGCAATTTCAATATTTGTAGTTTCTTCTTCATTATCATTATCATCATTAGTATCTTTTGATTCTTCATGTCCTAGATTTGTATTTGGAAAAAATTTTTTGTATTTTTTCAAAGCATTTTTGAATTGGTTTTCATATTCAATAGGACAATAATGTTTTTTCAAATCATAATGTGTTGATCCATCTGAATTACAAAAAATATATGGATAATAAAATACCCCATTATTATCTTGTTGTAAAATAGAATGCCCTTTGAATTCAGGATTCTGTTTAGGATAATTAACAAAAAATGGATACAAATGCGCTTCAACAGTTGTAGATTCTGTAATTGTTAAATTAAACGAATCAGTGTTTGTTTTAGTTCGAATGATATAACAATTCAAATCAAAAAACTTGGCCAAAGTTCTAAATTCTCTATCTGTTCCATAGGTCTTGTCTGTCGCCATGTTATTTATGTAGTTTTCATTTAATGTCTCATTTTCTTGCATACCAACGAAAATCTCACGTTCAATATCTGTACTATCTTTAAAATATGTATTCAAAAAATTTTCTTTTATTTTTTCGTCAGCCTTAATATAATCATTGTATATATTAGTAACAATTTCTCGCAATTTTTTTGATTTTTCTGGTATGTATTTTAGATAATTTTCTTCATTCAATTTAAAATGTTCTGTTTTGATAGTTGTTGAATTATTTTTTATTATTATTTGGTGTTCTTTTTTATTATTACCATAATATTTATAATAATTATATGGATAAAATATTTGTGCAAAAGCATTGAACAAACAATTACCATCCCCATGATTTTTGAAATAATATTCGTCATTATAGTTGATAGAATAATATTCGGGATCTTTAAATTGAGAACAAATCCCACCCAAATAATAATAATTGATTTTATATTCTTTGTTTTCAACCTTATTTTTTATAATAAAAAAATCATCTTTTTTTATTTCAAAAACTTTTTCACCTATTTTTAATTTTTTTATTTTAGATACTACATTATCAACTTCAGTTTCTTTAGGTATTTCATTATTATTAGTATCAATATATATATTTATAGTATTTTTATCTTCTTCATTTTCATTTTTAATTTTAATAAAATTATCAATATTAAATACTATATGTTTTGATTCAAAATTCAAATAAATATAATTCAAAAATATATCAAAATCAGGGTATTTGCTATATATTTTTGTTTCATCATTGTTTATATCTATATGTCTGTAAAGAATATGTGCTGAAATATTTATTTCTTTGCCTTTATTATCTTTTACTTGAATATTTTCTGGGATTTTGAAATCGAATTTAATACCATTGAATTCTTTAGTTACATGATTTTCTTGAGTATATGTTGGATTGTTGTATAAAAGACCAAAATTAATATCAATTGTATATGTATCCATTTTTATATAAATATATATACAAATATATTTATATTCTATTATTTGCGATTACTTTTTGCGTCCAAGGGTTTTTCTATTAGAACGGCGGTGTTTACGTCTATTGGTTTTGCGTTTTTTACCACCGTATGCAAGATCTACACCATCAATTGGGTATTTATTTATTGCCCAAGCATTACCTGTCCCGATATTAATTACATAAAATTTTTTTCCTGCAGAAGCACTATCATTATCCTTTATAAAAATATTATCATCGGTTGTAGCCGGTTTATAACCAATTTGTGGTAATAATCCGATTAATACATCTTTTGATTCTTGGACACTAATAGGAGTAAGTGGGTTAGCGGCTATTTTTTCAAAAACCTCTTTTAATTTTTCTATATTTAATATTTCATCAGCTTTTGATTCTTCTATATCTTTTGAATCAACTTTTATTTTCAGTAAACTCTCTTTATCAAATGATGTCACCACGCCATCTGTTTTAATTTGAATTATCTTCAAACAACTTTCTATAAATTTATAAACAGGTTCAGCACTCATTATTCAAAAATCAAATATATATATTACAAACAAAATAATATATATTTATATCAACTCTCCTAAAATACTCCACTAGGTCTATTATTTTTTACTAAACCATCATCGCCTGCCATATCCCTAGTTGCCATTCCTCCGCGTGTCCATCCATCTAATGCGGCTTCTTGTACTGTGTTCTTCGGATCCTTGACAAAGTTCTCCATTTTACTATCCATTGGATACAAACTATAAGGAGCGAACGATTTCTCCATAATAGTAGACACACTCTTCTTATCACTTACTACCTCACCTTGTAATAGCTGTGATTCCAACGCAGGATCAGCACTACCTCTACCTAAATAAGGAACAGTCAAGAATGGCCTCTCAAATAACTGAAGTTTTTCTAAAGGTCTCTCTTGTTCAGCATTGATCAAAAGAGCAGAATCAACAACGACCGCATTTGCACTCAACCCATCACCACGGGCAACACCACTAAAATTCATAGTAGGTTGTTGGACAGCAAAATTCACATGACTATCGGAAGTTATTTCACTATAAAAATTCGATAAAGTATAGTTAGCAAATCGTGTATTATAAACGTTTTTTTGTGATTGGTCAGTAACATCATTACTTAAATTACCCATATTATTAAATGTATAAGGACTCAAAGTTGCCATTTGTCTAAATATATTTATTATTATATATTATGAATATAATAAATATTTATAATACAAATCAAATCAAATCAAAACCAACCAATCTAATACAAGGTATGACGACTCAAATTACGTGCACAAGCGAATTTGTTACCCTCCTTACATGATATCATGCTACCATAACAAAATTCGGCAAATGCACCCTGATCATTCGGAATAGTCGTAGCAGGATTCGAATTAAATTGGCGTAATGATTGCTCGAATTCCAATTGTTCTCCTAAATCCTTGAAAAGTTTATTCGATAAATCCGGTTGATCAGGATTCGCATCATTAACCAGTTTTTTCGCCTGAGTCAATATCTGAGAATTGATAGATGTATTAAAGGAAGGTGGTGCGGGTTTTTTATTTGGGTTATATTCATAATCAGTTACCAAAACATTACTAAAAGGGTTCGATGAATCAGGTCTAGTAAAAACATCCGTAGGAAGATCAATGTTATTATCAACAAAATATGCAAGAGCAGGACCTTCAAACCCTTCTTTGGTATCCGTCAATTTCTTACCATCGACTTTTTTTCGTTCTTTTTCATGATAGAAATACATAACAAAAACAGCACCTAAAGTAATAACACCGACCAATAAAGTACGAATATTTTGTGTAAAAGCAAAACTGATCAATGTCAACAGAATAACAGTTCGAGCTATAGCATTCAGTTTTTGTTCATATGTCATACTGTCAACCGGAAAGAATTCGAAAATATATTTTTGTTGAAAGAGAACATTTGGATTTTCAGTAAAAAAAGGTACTTTTTCTATATTTTTCTCGTTATTGTTCTCAACATTAAAATCCGAAAAATTATCGGTTTTATCATTAATAACATTTCCAGAATTATCCAGTGGTTCTTTATTTTTTGATGTTCCAAACCCATTTATAATAGGGTTTACAAAATCATTATATAAGTTTGTAGGTATAGAACTCGTATTTTGATTCATTATCTAATATATTGTTATATTTTTATAAATATATATATATTTATAAATCTATTCTTATAAATGTTCTCAAAATTGACTAAATAAAATCCAAAACTATTTATTGAGAACATCACTTTGTCTTTTTTTAATGCATTTTTCATCCATTTCAAAGCTATCGCATTTTTTATCCTGTGGAACAATTTTCAAAATACATTTTGACTTCTCACCATAAAGAGGTTCCGTACATCCTTTCTCGTCTAATATTTTGATCTTTTTTGAAAACCGCACTGTTTTACCAGTTTTCTTCGTCCGAGTACATTTTTTCAAAGATTTCAATGGTTTAGCACAACGCGCACGGAAATGTTCATAACGTTCTCGAACATCATCATAAGTCAATCCGGATTTCTTCTTCAACATTTTATTGATTACTTCATGAAGGTTATAAATATAACGCGAAAAGGTTTCTCTGGATTCCATATCTTTTTCTTCTAAAGGTAGTTTTTTGAAGTTTTTTTTCAAATTTTTCCTACATTTTCCACAAGGTAGAACGTTCTCTAAATTCAATATAAAATCACGATAATGTTTTTTGTTCTCTGGTGTAGGATGTACAGGATAATTAAAACTCATTGTATGTAAATAATGCCACATACTAGGACCCCATACAGTAGTAAGCATTCCATCATTACTATTATAATCATCCTGTGAATAAACTACTTTTTTTTTCATATACGGAGGAAGAGGACTTTTATATATTTTTTGGGTTTTACGTGACATGGAATATCTTTAGTTATAAATTACTGACAAAATATTTTCACAAATTTCGTTTTATAATTAGTATAAAAGTGTTTGTATAATATATAGAATGGCTAATATTGTCGATATTTTCCGTAGATTGATATCTCCTTATTATTATTACATAATAAGCATTATAGTTTTGATAATATTTTTGTATGTAACATACTATGCTTATACAAACATATATTCGAAATCAGAGCCAAATAAATTTAAAGATGTAGCGAATGCAAATCGTCGTAATAAAGAAGTAACTATATTTTTCTTTCATGTAGATTGGTGTCCACATTGTAAAAAAGCATTACCAGAATGGAATACATTCAAAGCTCAAAATGATGGAAAACAAGTAAACGGATATTTAGTAAAATGCGTTGATTTGAATTGTACAAATGAAACTAGCGATATTACTCGTGCTATTAATGAATACAATATTGATTCATACCCAACAGTAAAAATGTTGAAGGAAAATCAAAAGATCGAATTTGATTCAAAAATAACATCAACAGCATTGGATAGTTTTGTTATTACCATGTTGAACGATTAGACTCATCTTGATTTATGTAAACAAATCTAATTATTCTGTAAATTTCTTTTGACTATGGCAAACCCCATACCAATATCTAATTTGTCAGTTTTTGTAAAATTGATAAGTTCAAATTCTTTGTTATTTCGTATGTATTCAATTGTTTTATCCACACCACACCATGTAGGTTGCGTTTCTCCAGCACCATTTGGTGCAGTATCATGTAAAAAAATCAAACCATTTTTCCCGACTAATTTACTATATTGAACAAAATCATTAAGAGAACCTTCATATGAATGGTCTCCATCAATCCATAATAAATCAATTTCTGATTCTAATTTTGAAATAAAATCAATCCCTCCTGGAACACTATAATCTTTGTATACAATTATTTCTGGGTACATGATTCGAAACATCGAATTTTTATTATGAATTTGATTTGGCATTGCACCCATTGTTTCACCTAAATCTATTAAGTATGTTTTAGAATCATTTACCAAGGATTTTATTTGAGCCTCGCGAATAATACGTGGTATAAGTCCATCTCCGGTTCCAATGATTACACATACTTTAGGTTTTATCATTTTTGTTAATTCAAATATTACTGGTAATGTATTTGAACCATTCACACCATGAGACCAAGCATAATGTAGATTTTCAATTTTAGTATCTTCTATAAATTGTCGTCTATTAATAAATATCTTTCTTCTCTCGAACATAATATACAATAATAATATAAATTATTGTATAATAATCTTTTTTTATACAGATTCATATTTTTTTTTCAACAAAACTACCACCTAAATCAATCAATCGCTTCCGTTCTTCATGACTATTAAGTATGCCATTAGCAATATCAACCGACATGGAAGAAGGTAGAGAACATTCAATACCAATAACTTCTCTATTTGGATAAATAATGATTTTTTCAATAGTATTATTCATTATGGTTATCAAATAATCCATAATATTAGATTCTTGTGTAAAAGATGATTCGGTTCCCGATTCTTGTAATCTATATAATCCCATTATTTCACTAGGTTCTGCACCATTATCAATACACTGTTTCAATGGATAATTAGATAAAAACCCGCCATCACAATATGTTTTGTTCTCATAAAAAAATGGCGTAAATATAATAGGTAGACTACATGAAGAATATACTACATCTAATACAGTCCAATGAGGATGTGTTTTATAAGACATATCAATCAAACTAAACGAATTTAGTTCAGTAGCAAAAGAGTGAATTTCTATACCATTTAAATCATAAAATTCTTTCATAGTAATTCCTATAGGAATATCTTTTCCTGCAAAAAGAGGTAATAAAATATCTTCTATAGTTTTTTTATTAAAAATACCCTTATTTTGTATACAATCAAACATAGAGTAAATATTCAATTTAAAAACATTCTGTAATGGACGTTTTATAAAATAATCATCCGTTTCTTGCCAATCATAATCTAATGCCATTATAAATGCAATCAAAGATCCGACTGATGTTCCATATATAGTTTTGATATTAGAAAGAATCCAGTAATTTTTTTTTGCTAATTCACGTAACGCCCCATAAAATGTGAACCCTGATAATCCTCCGCCGGATATAACTACATGTCGTATAGTTTTTTCATTATTTTTTATAGAAGGTTGAATAAAAATACCAAAAGAAGCATCTATAATATTATTTGAATCCATTTTATATAAATAGTTAAAAAATTTTTATATTTTTATTTTTATTTATATATATATTATAATGTCTGTGTTTTTATATGTTAATGATGAAGAAACTAGAGGTAAAGTAAACATAGATGATTTATATGATAAATCACAGCAAAGAGATTTGAAACAATTAGCTATATTTAATAAAATATTAAATCGTGTTCATAAAAGGATAACTACAACAGCAAGAAATAAAAGGAATGATAAACATATTTGGTTTTTAGTCCCAGAATATATATTTGGAGAACCTGTATATGACCAAGGTGAATGTATAGCATATTTAGTAGTAAAATTAGAAGAAAATGGATTTTATGTAAGATATATGCATCCAAATACTCTTTTTGTATCTTGGAATAATTGGGTTCCATCCTATGTACGTAATGAAATAAAAAAAAAGACCGGAATAGTATTAGACGAGAAAGGTAATATAATTAAAAAAGAAGATGAACTGGATAATGATCCAAATGCCAATATATTGAATGATAAAACAACTAATTTACAAAAAAACGGAAAGCAATATGCATCAGTAAAAGATTATAAACCAACTGGTAATTTAGTATATAATCCAGAAATGTTTGAAAAAATAGAGAGGAAAATACTATGATTCAAAAAATTGAAGTGAACCAATATATTTTGTTTGAATTATTAATATTATGAAATTAACAGGTGAAAAAATAAGAATTCGAGTTAAATCTATAAAAAATAATTGTATTACAAATGTAGAAGAAATGCCAAAAAATGACCATTCAGATATCGAATCAAATATTGAAATTGAAGTTGAAAATTCCGACGAATCTTTTATTATAAAACCAAACAAAACAATCAAAAAAACCATCAAAAAAAAGAAAGAAATATCGGAAATAAACAAATCGAAACTTTGGGAAATATTTGATAATGATAAAAAACATTTAGAAAAAAATACAAACATTGATCATCTCGAATGTATTTATAATGTGCAAGATGAACCTGAACAACAGTTATGTAAATTATGTAATTCCAGTTTGATGATAATGGATGACGGATTTCCCACTTGTACGAATATAAAATGCTGTGTTATGGATAGAGATGTTTTAGATTATTCACCAGAATGGCGTTTTTATAATACAGATGATAAAAATGCAACTGATCCGACACGATGTGGAAATCCAATCAATCCGTTATTAGTGGAATCTTCATTTGGATGTAAAGTATTATCAAATACAAAATCTTCCTATGAAATGAAAAAAATACGTAAATGGACGGAATGGCAATCAATGCCTCATAAAGAAAAATCATTATATGATGAGTTTCAGTTTATTACAATTATGGCGCAAAATGCGGGTATACCACGTATATTTATAGATGATGCAATGGCTATACATAAAGATATATCTGAACAAAAAATGTTTCGTGGAATGAATCGTGATGGTATAAAAGCAGCATCTATTTATATATCATGTCGTTTGAATGGTTGTCCTAGAACAGCTCATGAAATTGCTGAAATATTCAAATTAGATAAAACGAGTGCTACAAATGGGTGTTCAATGGCAGTAAATATATTACATAATATAGAAAGGAATATAGATCCATCCAATCAAGCAGAATTATGTGTAACTTTACCAAGTTTATTTATTGAACGTTATTGTAGTAGATTAAATTTCAATCAGGAATTGACGATGTTATCTAAATTTATTGCAAATAAAGTTGAACAAAATAATATGATAACTGATAATATTCCACATGCAATTGCAGCGGGAATTATTTATTTTATAGCTTATAATTGTCAACTGAACATATCAAAACAAGATATTAAAATGATATGTGGTGTAAGTGAAGTAACAATTAATAAATGTTTCAAGAAATTAGAATTGAATAAAGATAGTTTCTTACCAAAGGCTATTTTAGATAAATATTCATAATAATAATATTATTTTATAAAGTTACAACATTTAGATAATTTTTTAAATATATAATGTTCTGACTATATATATTTTTATGGAAGAACATAATGAAAATATTACTATAATTATTGAAGAACATGTTAATGATCCATTTATACACCTATTACCAGAACCAATACAAGAACCAGTGCAAGAGCCAGTGCAAGAACCAGTGCAAGAACCAGTGCAAGAACCAGTACAAGAACCAGTACAAGAACCAGTACAAGAACCAGTACAAGAACCAGTACAAGAACCAGTGCAAGAACCAGTACAAGAACCAGTGCAAGAACCAGTACAAGAACCAGTACAAGAACAAGAACCATCCATAAATGCAATTCCAAAAATTATTTTTATAGTGCCTTATCGTGATAGAGAACAACAAAAAGAATTTTTTATGAATCATATGAAAACAATACTGTCAGATATACCAGAATCAGATTACAAAATATTTTTCTCACATCAAATGGATACGAGAGATTTCAATCGTGGTGCAATAAAAAATATAGGATTTTTAGCAATGAAAGAAAAATATCCCAATGATTATAAAAATATAACATTTGTTTTCAATGATGTCGATACAATGCCATATACAAAAAATTTTTTCAATTATGAAACAACTAATGGTGTAGTAAAACATTTCTATGGATACGAGTTCGCATTAGGAGGAATTGTATCAATTAAAGGATCAGATTTTGAAAAAATATACGGATTCCCTAACTTATGGACTTGGGGATATGAAGATAATTTATTACAAAAACGGGTTTTAGCTGCAAATCTTATCATTGATAGAAGTCAATATTACCCACTAATGGATAAAAATGTTTTTCAAATGAAGGATGGTTTATTTCGAATAGTTAATCGTAAAGAATATGACCGCGTAATAAATAATACTAAGGAAGGTATTCAATCTATTCGAGATTTGAAATATACAATAGAAAAAATAGATGATATTTATAGTTATATCAATATAACAAAATTTTCAACAGAAATTATACCAGATATTAAACAAAACAAAGTTCATGATTTGAGAAAAGGATCAATTCCATTCACTAATAATGTATACGTAAACAGCAAAATGGTTATGATTAATAATAGTGGGAAAAGACGTGGACAAATGAAAATGTTTCATATGTAAAAAAACATGTAATAGATAAACCATGTAAATAGACAAACATATAATTTTAATCATCATCACTATCTGAACAATAATCTGCCCAATTTTCTATTCTTCTTCTGGGAATTGTTGAAATGCATTCTTTTTTTACATCTTTTTCTGGTTCAATAGTGGTAGTAGGTTCATCTTCATCATCGTCGTCAAATGCTGAAAAACGATTAACATTGTTATTTTTTTTAATTTCAACACGTATTTGTGTTATTGGTTTTTGAATTGTTTTTTTATTGTTTTCAAAATTAACTGATTTACAAAATTTAATAGTATGTCCAAAATTACCACAATTTTTACATAGTGTTGTCATTAAAATAGGACAACATAAATTACCTTTTTTATCTTTTACATTATGTGATGTGTATATAGTTTCATTTTTTCCAGAATCTTTACAAAATTTACAGAACTTAGTTTGCTTGGTATTATTACGGTTTGCCATTTGATTTGATTTGATAAAATAATTATAATTGATAAAAAAGTATTCAATTTTTTACCAATCGAGAACATATTATAAAGTATTATTGTTTACTTCAAATAATTTATAAGTCAATCCGATTTCATCTTTTGTTTCCCATATTCCAGATATTTTTAGAACATATAATATGTTTTTATTATTTTCATTTATCAAGAATTGATTTTTATATTCTTTATTTGTTTTCATGAATCCAATTAACATTTGTTTTTGTAATAAAGGAACAATTTTACAATTACACATACGTGTTTGTTTATAGTATTCTAAGATGTTTTTTTCCAATTTTGAAAATTCGTTAATAAGTGTCTGATTATATTGCTGAAAAGGATTAAAACGGATCTGTGTTTTATTCATTATTTTTTCTGAACCATTATGGTCTATAGGAAATAATATATATATACCATTCATTATGAAAAACTCATTTGAAAATATTAATTTTGTAAAATTTCCATCCATTATAATGTTTTTCTTAGTTTCTAAAAAATATATATTAGATAAAGTAAATTTGGATAAATCTAGTGTAACTATCATAAGTATATACTTTGGAAATTTTTATTATGGTTTTTTATATAATATATTTTCCAAAGTATATATATAAATATGTACGAATCAATGAAACCTATTCCATATTTAAATACTTTTCCATATCCATTAGTATCATGGAAAGGACAAACATTAAATCAAATAACATCATCTATTACGCCAAACGGAAAAATAAATAAAAATTTAGTTTTGAGCAATAGAAATTTAATGATGTCTAGGCCATTAAAACTATACCGGCGCGAAATAGTTGCAAATATTACTACTTCAAAATGTAATGACCGTATTTCATCTAGTATTGATGTATTTGATCAACCAGGTAGTTCTATTATTAATTCTACAGCTACCCAACAGAATGGTTTAGTCAATACATTAGATGATACATTTCCAAATAATACTTGTCAGCGTCCTGGTACATGTGAGCCAATTTTGTCAGATACTAAAAATGCTTTAAGACGTGTACGTAGTAGTGGAATGATAAAACGACAATTTGATATTTCAAAAAATAATGATACCTATCATACTAATACCAAACAATATTTAATAAGTAGAAATATAGCATTTGAAAAGAATCAATATAATTATATTAGACAAGGAAATTCATCAGCAAAACCTGGAGATAGTTTATCGAAGGATAACTTATATTCATCTAATGGTATAAATCATTGTAAAATGTACAGAACAAATGTAGAGCTATTATTCGAATATAATTGGATTGATAGTACATCACATATAGTTACTATACCCCCTGGATCATATCGAATTGAAGATATCAATAATATATTACATAAAACAATGGCATCAAATGATCATTATATCATTTCTTTGAGTTCAAATATATCAATATTTTTATTGTCAATCGCATATAATGATAATAAAACCGCAATCGAATTACAGTGTTACCCTGCTAATACTTCTCTTTATCCTTCTGATAAATTTGAAAAACCATTTGGTACAACATGGACCATTCCATCTTCAGCAACTGTACCTAAGTTTGTAATATTAAATGATGGTTTATTCCAAAATGCAATTGGGTTTGAATCTGGTGATTATCCAGCAAATCAGAGTTTTTCTACACGACAAATATTTTATTCAACAACAACACCATTATTAACTCCAGCATTTGTAAAAATATTTTATAAGCCTAGTAATCCTCAATTTGCAAATCAAGGAGGCGTATCATCAGGTGAAGTTACATTACGTAATAAATATAATACAATTCAAACGTCTGCTTCATCAATGGGTTCTGTATACGGTAATGGTGTCCCAAACGCATTATCCTATGGAGTATCGGAAAATATATACACAAGTGCTTATACACAGAAAGATAAAAAAGGTTATCCAGTGAGAAAATATCCAAAATTTACTAAAACTGGCGAAATGAGGACTTGTGATGATAAATCAATAAGAGGATAGATAACATGATAGATCAAGGTATATCAAATAATATCGTTATCTTCTATTGATTCTAAAAATGTTTGATTTGTAAATATATTTGTATTATTTATAATAGGATTATAAGGAATATTATACTTTGTACACCATTGTACACACTTTTGTATATTGACTCTTATCAAATTATCTATTTTTTCGTTTTTATGTTTGTTCTCAATCAAAGAAATAGTATAATGAATAATTTCTATCTGTTGTTGACCTATAATAGCGTTATATTCTTCAAGTTTACTAATAAAACAATAAGATATTGGGATGTTTATAAATCGATGTACATATTCATCAATTGAAAGCATCTTTTCAAATGCTTTATAAATAAATGGGTAAAATTTTTCGCAGGATGAAAATATGAAATCCTTGCATACTATGTATCTTTCTGAATTTGCATAACGGCTTGTATTTGGCTTAATAATATATACTTTCTCATAAAATGATGATAAAATATATAATAAATCAATCGTATGTTGCATAAAACTATCGAATATTTTCAAAATAAATGAGCCGCCTTTCTTTTGCATAGTTACTGCATATGCGATCTGACCAAATAATAATTTTGCAATATGTATCTCTTGATTATTGAAATCCATGGAAAAATCGAAACCACCATCACCTGTAATCAAATCCATAGTTGATGCGTATTTGTCTTTACAATATATAAGATTATCAAGTGATAGTATATTACCTGTTTTGTCTGAACCCGTTTCGATAAATACATTTTTATTTTGACGTAAAAATGATTCTGTTTTTTTCCATCCAGGAATATTTGGATCTTGGTTATCATCGACGATTGTCATTCCTATATAAATATCGTGTGGACATTTCCGTAATCCCGCAATGGCTTCTATAAATCCCCCTGGTCCTTCTGCCAAATGAAATGATTTAATAGGTTTACTATCATAATATAAATTAAACGTATTTACCATTTCAATCATTTTAAAATAAGATCTAGAAAGCGGCTTATATTTTGATATGCATTTCTTTTTGAAAGGAATCGGTGTATGAATATATTCATATGGATTTGTATATTTTTTGAAAACATCCCAATCTTTTTCTCGTTCGTCGAGTTTTTTTTTCGTTTCATACAAATATTCAGATAAAGAATTTGAAATAATTGGCGTAGGAGGTGATTCTTGTTCTATACAAGTTATGTATTTATATAATAATGGTGATGATTTTGGTAATAAATAATATGTCATTAGTGATTTTTTTATAGTTAATAAAATATAAAAAAATATGTTTATATTGTTTTGTTTTATTAGAAGAAATTTATTTTTTCGTTGAAGGTGCACGAATTTTCAATTTCATTGGTTGTCCAGTCGGTTTTATTTTACTTATTTCGACCATTTCTCCAGTGGGTTCAATTATATTTTCGGTAAGTTGTTCAATATTTTTTGTTTGTTCATCATTTTTGGGTTTTTTTACTGTTGTTTTCTTTGGCATTTTTATTACTAATTTCGGTTTTGATAATTTTTCTATTTCAATTGTTTGTGTTGAATCTTCAATCTCTTTCAATGCTTCTTCACCATTATTTTCTATGAATTCATTTTGTTTTAAAATAACTTGTGCCATTTTTTTAGCATCTACTTCACGTACTTTACGGAATATAAAATAACGATTTAAAAATGATATTTGTTTTTCTTCTACGCTCATTTCCATGGCTTTTTTGTAGTTGATACCACTTTGTTTATTTCTTCGTATTTCATTTTCCATACTGGAAAATAATTCTCTGAAAAGTCCAGTTGAACTAGGTAATCCGATCTTTTGTAATTCTTCGTTTTTCAATAATACAAAACCATAATCTTCCATTACCTGTATTAAATATTCGAAATTTACTAAAAATTCCCGGAATGCTAAATTAATACTTTCTTGATAAACATTGATTGCGTAACCGAGGGACGCGTCTGTATCTGGAAAACCAGTTTCATCATACATTTTTGTCATTTCGAATATTTTGCTATCGTTTTTGAAGATCGTCCAACTCTCACCTTTTTTGTATTTACGTAGTCTTTCAAATACCTCTTTACCATCATAACATGTACCAATAAAGTAACCATTTATTTTCGTACATTCTGCTACATTACGTATAAATTCATGAAATGTTGTTTTATTTTCAAAGAAATAATGAATCGCGAATTGACAAGAACTGATATTGAACCCGGTAGCACCCAATCCAAATGAATTATAAACACCTTTTCCTAATATAGTAGCGTCTTTTGCACCCTTTCCAAAAATAGCATTGGAAATTTGTTTTTCTTTTTCCGTGTATAGAGCTTTTCCATCACGTATATTCAATCCACTATTACCATTTACAAATATTGCTCTGGGCATAGATTCTCCATATTTACGACGTTCTTTCAAATAACGTGTGCATGCACCATCTAATTGATTTTCAATATTATCTTTTGCTATATCTATACCATATACAAAAGAAAGTTTGGATACAATCCATTTGGATAAATCACCTGCTTTTCCTACAGCATAATCAATTAAAGTATCACCACGATTTGCCACACCGGTGATAAGTTTATTTTTTACAAATAAATTATGGAAATTACGTAGGGCAATTGTATTTGATTCATTTGTATTGAGATTACGATTATAATAGATATCTTCATTGATAACTACGTCAGGTATATTTTGACCAGTTGATATCATATGATCAGTAATAGGATGGTGTATAGAATACCAATTACTATTAGCAACATGATAAGCATTACCATAGTTCTTCACTCCAGCTCTTAGTTCTGAGGTTTTATCATAACGAACACGTATTGGAATCCACCGTCTTGTTTTTTCATTTTCCATTACATATTTGAATTCTACAATCATATCCTCTTCAAAATAATCACCCTCTTCAGTTGTCATAAATAGTCTTGATCCATCTTGTTTTAAAGTAATATCACAATAACATGCATTTGGATCATATGGCTCAGTCGGTTGAAATGGCACGGGTTTATAAAGTTCTTCGTTATCGAGATCATTCGGGTTGGGTAGTTTATCTTCTACAATGTCTTGAAATGGATTAATAAACCCATGTTTACGTTCATTGAAACCACAACGTAATATGAGTGTTTTGTATTGTACAACATTTTGATTAACCTGCATATTTGTACCTTCTTCGAATATATAATGAACTTCGTCCTTACCAGTTTTATCTTTTTTTACAGTTACAAGAAAATCGATGGTATTGAACTCTGGTGGTTTCCATTTGAATGATTTTTCCCATGTTGATTTACTTAGACCACTTGGTGGAGCACCTACTTGACTCGCACCAACCGCCATATTAGAGGGTGTAAAAATCAAACCATCTGTATTATATTCAAATAGACCATCTTTTATGTGTGTTAATATTTTTGAACAACAATCGAATATAGAGATTCGATCAGTATCATAATAGAAATTTTTACAACGTATTGAAAAATCGACTAATTGTTTTGATGTAGCATCTGAAACCTCGCTTTTTTCTTTTTTGATGGATTCCATAATAGAAATTGGATTGATTGATGATATAAGTTCTAGTAAAAGACCTAGACGGAACATTGTTGCGGGTTTTTCGGGATTTGATTCTTTTTTGGGTTCTTCCATAGTCGTAGTCGTCGTTTTTAAAAATTCTAACTCTCGCACTGATTTTTTATTAATAAAATAAACATCAAATGCTGCATATAGATTAATAAAATTATCGTTTTTATCATTTTTGATATGTTCACCATCCAATAAACTATCAAAAATAGTTTTTTTATTGGTTTTAACGCCTGTAAAAATAACGTTCATATTTGTATCAATCATATATATTTTACCATTTTCTGATATATACAAAAGTTTTCTTTCTCCATCCGCCTTGTCGGTAACCGTGTAATTATGTAAAATGGTGTTTATATTTGCACCTTCCTTGATAGGTTGTATATTTTCTATTTGTAAGGTATTAGAGGATGGTCCTATAAAATCACTTGGATAAACACGTCTAGGTTTTTCGTATTTTTCACCATGTATCAAACGCATATACGATTGTAATATAAAATCCCTTTCTACATAGGAAATAGGATATTTAGTTCCCTGTAAACCACCTAATACGATTCGGATACATTTACGAATTGATTCCATTAATGTATTGATATTATCAAATCCCGAGCCAGTTCCTACTCTAGCATTGTCTATTTCCAATTCAATTTCGTAGTTCTCCGTGTTGTTGAAAACACCAGCTTCTTGTATGGTATATTCAGGCATGACAACTCGGTTTGTTTTTTTCGACATTTTTACAATACTTAGATCAGCAAATAAAGGATAATCCGGATGATAAAATCGAACACGATTCATACTACGAAACGTTTTTTTAGAATCTTCCCATCTAGATATGATATTTCTGGCAACATTGGATTGTATATTATAATCTTGTTCAGTCTGATAAGAAACACGGAAATTAAAATCGTCCATATCTAATTTTTGAATAAAAGCCCCATTTTTATCAACTGCTGTAGTTTTTTGTGTGAATTTTAATTTATTGAATACGGTAGACGGCATATCAATAATTCGTTGGATACTATTTGTACGACAATATTCTTGAATTATATCAGTTCCTACAAATTCTGCACGAATATTCGACAATTTTACTTTTCCCGTACGAATGTCTGTATACTCACATTGAATTCGCAGCATTTGTATACCATCTTCGAGTTGTGGTTTAAATCCAAATGAATACAATTGTTTCACTACATTATCATAATCGATTTTGGTAATAGGACGGGATAATTTTGTATTTGTGCCGAAACGAATTTCTAGTTCATTGGATTTACGACCCGCGTTAATATGTGGATTACTTTCTAAATAATGTTTTACGATTTGTTCGAAATCTTCCTTTTTTTGTTTTATTGTTTTTGCCACATTTATATCCGATGGTTTTTCTAGTGAATCGTTTGTTTTGGTTACTTCTTTATTTTCCATCCTATAATATGTTTTCTTATATAATAAAATAACATATTATTTCTTTAGTTCAATTTTTCAAATTTTATTTCCAAACAAGTGCTTCGATCAATTCTTGATACAAATCCGTTTTTTTGTACTTTTTATTGTCATTATATATACCAATTTGCTTTGCTATTTTATATAAATCTTCTACGTGATAACTAGAAATCGGTTTCAGTGGTTTTAAATAACTTTCTAAACAAAAAACAGTGGTTTTTGTGGTTTCTACTTGTTGTCTGGAAAGTGGTTCTGATTGTAATTTATATTTACCGAATTTGTCTTTATGTAAAACATAGGTTGGTAATTCATTATCAACATCAGATACAAATTCTAACATTTTTTTACCTGTTGCGTCTATTATCAATATATTGATATTATAAAAAACCAACATACCGATCATACTAAAAAAACTAGTTTCACGAACTGATGTCAAAAGCTCGGATAATATTTCTTGTACAGCGGCTTTCGTTATTTTCAAATTGGTTTTTTTCATTTTACTTAGATTAGATTGTATATAATTCCCGATTTTTTGTTTAATTTCTAATTCTTTTACACCATAATTACGTGATACTTGTAGGTAATCATTATAACCATGAATTGCAATATAAATACACCAAAATAAACTATCTTGATGTGTAGGTGAAATAAATTCAACAATGGGTATAGATTTTGTTTCCAATATGGGTTGTTGTATAATGAGTATGGGTTTTGTTAGTTCTGGGATTGGTTCTGGTGTTGATAATGGTTCTGATGTCGATGGTGTTTCTGGCTGTGTTATTGGTATATCCAATACAATAGATGATTTTGTAAACATATACTTATCCAAAAGATCTAAAATATTATCCGTATCATTGGATTGTAAAAAAAACATTTGATTAATAGTTGTATAACTATTTGACATCAACTTTATTTATCGAGCTATATAATACTGTCGGATTGTCTTTATCTTCTTTTTCAATAAAGAATGCATTCTTGAACTCCTCCTTTTGATATTCAACTGTATTAAGAGACTCTTCTTGATCTTCTACGTATTCGACGTATTTGGTGACTTCGTCTATTATTTCTTCGCTCAAAAACGATAAATTTACATAACATCCGCTTTTGTTCTCATTGATTTTACATAGATTTTTCGTTAATATTTGTAATATTTCTATTTGATGATGTTTATTCAATGATTCGATGGATTTTTTTAATTTTTCAAGATTATTGATTTTGTCGATATTGGATGCCATTATATATAAATAAAAAAATCATTTATATTCTTTTTATTTATAGTTTTTTTTATAGATCATCGATTTCACCACCAAATTGTTCCCTTGATTCTACTAGTTTACCAATAACACATATATATGGATCATTCAATTCAAAACGTACACCTGCAATACGAACCTTTATTTTCATGTTTTCTTTTATTTCACTAAATGATTTTTCAGTAAAATGATGGTCTCTTGCTACAAAAACAGTAATAGGTGTTGCTCCTGTATTATCGCTTACTTCAGCATGTATTCCCGCTTTAGTAATCGTCTTTGTTTCACAATCTACTAACATCCCTTCTACTGGATGGCAAACCATACATTCAAATAGTACTTGGAATTCTATTTTTTCGTTATTCACTGTTCCACTTGAATAATTCATTACTTTTACTGATCCAGGACGTATAAACCCTTCTGGAATACATTTACCTTCTATTTTTTTGGAAATCATTCGTTCTAAATTTTGTTTTATATTTTTACCCACTTCGCGTATCGATAATGCGATCTTTATAGTTAGCATCGAAACTTCATAAACGCCGTATGTTTTTTGGGGTCTTCGTTCACTTTGCATTTTTGATATATATAAATATGTGTTTATATTTTTATTTGAATTCAATTTTTTGAAAATAAAGTTTCGATTTTTACATAATTGAAAATACATAAAAATATACATATTATATTGGTATGGAAAATTATAAATATCTAAAAATTACAAATTCACTACTATTTATTTCTATAATTTTTTATTTTTTATATTCAAAAAAGAATTTAATTGAAACAAGTCTTGTAACATCATTATATGTTACCATATTTTTTACACAGATATTTTGGAGTAATCCAATAAAAAATTCATTAGTGCATAAAATTGATGCAATAGTTGCAAAAATGGTTATATTTTCATTTATTTTTTATACTATTTTTTTGAAATTGATAACAATTTATTTGATTGTTTCATATTGGTTTGTTTTGATTTTTATAGGTATAAGTTTTTATTTAAGTAATTATTATTCATCTCAAATATGGTGTTGTAATAAACATATAATTTCACATGGGTGTTTACATATTTTTTGCTTTATCGCTACTTTTTATGCATTTATCTAATATTAATTTTCCCCAATATATATTCAAAACAAATAATCCATAAATACCACAATAGATAGTAATATTTGCGTAGTTGTTATATGAATATGTATTGATAACAAAATAAAATTCCTTGTTCAGTATGAGTTTTGAAATATATTTGTATAGACGAAAATAGAAAAATGTAGAAATAAAGAATATTTTGTTAGATTTGTTTAAAAGGTTCTCTAATATAATCTTAGAATCCCATTTGAAATCATTCAAAATATTGTTTATGATCAAAAAATTAGTCGATATTTCACTAGAAAGAATAGTAGTTATAATAGAATCCCTTTCTAATATAGGTATATTTCTATGGATGTTCATATAAAAAACCATCATTAATACAAAAATATGATGTAGGATCATATCACGTCTTTTCAAAAAACACAAATCTATTATACAGTATATAGCAACACCATTTGAACATAAAAAAACATTGTAATTTTTTAATAGACATATAGTTGAAATAGTAGAAACAAACAATGGAATATAATTTGAAAACATTTTTTTTGAATTCATTTTATTATTTTTATATTATTATCTTTATAATATTTTCAAAAATATTTATACAAAATTTATAGAAGGTGCATTTGTATTTGACATTTTAGTATAAACTATTTTTTTTATTTATAAATTCACCAAATTATTATAAATCGTTTTCTCTACATCAAAAAACCATGTTTTTCTTACTAATGGGTTTTTTTCCATTTCAACATCATTATAATATCTCATTATTATTTCCAACATAACACAGAACCCTATTTTCTTTATTTCGATCGATGTCACATCATTGTAAATGTTTCTTTCATCACCCTCTTTGAAAAATGGACCACTTTCGAGAACCTTATTTAATCTCTTAATTGTATCATTTTTCGTACTTCCACTACATCTCAGCCCTATATTGTTACGCTTATCTGACATATCTTTTGTCTTGAATACAACACCCTCTTTCTTGAAATTATGCATAAAACCCACAAAATTATTGATGTTCTCTCTAGCGATTTCATATTTTTTTTGAACGATTGATTGAAATAATATATTTTCACTAGGTTTGGACTTATTCCATTCCTTTGTTTCCGAATCTTGAATAAAAAGCAAGGTTTTTTTATCGACTTCGAGAACAATCCCTTTGATATTATTTCTTTCTACTATTTTATTATCAAAATATCCTTTTATTATTGTCTCGTTATTATCTAATGGTTTTGTAGTTTCAATATCTGGTCTTTTGTATAAATATTGAATGAGAACCAACCGTTGTTCACTTGTTAATGTATCCAAAAAATGATAAATAATATATTTATTTACACTGTCAGTGGGTACATTATGAATGTTCTCATTTATTAATATGGCATATATACGTCCACAGTGAACATACCAATCATTTTCATCTTCTATTAATTTTACTTTATTCAATGCATTTTCTTTTTCAGTTTCGACAACATTGAATTGTTGTTTCAATTCATTGATAATATTATCATATTTATCACTAAAATCGACATCAATTGTTTTTTCGCCAATTTGTGCTAATGGCTCTTTTTTTTGTTTGGTGGTATCAATTTCCATTTCTAAATTTGTGTTTTTATTATCAATTGGAACGGTTCGATCAAATAAACTACTACGTTCATCTGTGATCTCGATAGGTTGAAAAATATAATTACTATCATTATTTATTATATACCCACTACGACCATATTTATCAACAATTGTTTCGTTGTTATCAACAAATATCGAAAGAACATAATCGATTTGTTCATCGGGATATTTACGTAGAATATTTATAGAAGCAATCAATTGTTCTCGATTATAGAAATTTTGTTCCCTAAATAGTTCCCGAATTCTCTTTACAATGGCCGAATAGTTTGTTTTTAGATAACCCGTGTTATATGTATTTTTAGTTACATCATCATCATCGATTTGTATATTTGGAGAACATACGAAATTACAGTTGTCTTTGTAATCACAAATATCTGTGAATGGCTTATCTCCTACTTTGTAATCTATTGCGGTTGGATTACTAGATAATTGTATTTGGATTTTTTGATTTCCGATGTTCTCTAATAATTTATCTACAGTTAGATTAGTTTGAGAAATATTCAATATACAATCGACTGCGACTTCTTTCATTAGACGTGTTATTTCACCGATTTGTATAGCTTTGTTCTCTGCATAACGATATAAATATAAATCGGCGGGTTCTTCATCATTTTTTGGAGTAGTAGAATGTAGGTATATTTCTACATTACGTTTTTCGAATGGTAGATCACAATGACTGAGATTACGAACACCTCTACCTATAATTTGTTCAATTCTATTCAAGTTATACCAAGGTGATAAAATATGTACTTGACGAATGTTTTTGAAATCTAGACCTTCCGCTGCAGCTTGACTAATAAGAATAACTTTTACATTCTGGCCATTGACATTGTTTTTCGATGTTACATATTTTATGTCTGCCAAATTATTTGGTGAGAATGTTTTATCACCCGTTATCATAACATACTTGGCTTGTGAAAACTCACCAATAGGATTACTGCGATGTGTTTCACCTGCTTGTTTTGCTTTCAAAAAATCTTCTTTTGTTTTCATAGTAACAGCGTCTAGCATTTTTTCTGAAGGAGGTGGGGTTTTCAATAAAGACGTGGTATGAGATGCAAATCCGTATCTTGTAAAACCCATTTCTTCCAACATAAGAGCAAGGGGGACTACGCCACCGTCGATATATTGTGAATAAATAATAATAATACCTTCTGATTTACGTAGTATATTGGATATATTTCCCATCTTACCACTATATTTACCGATGTTGTCTGGATGGAATATTCTACCATATTTTTCCAATATATGTGGTTTGTATTCGAAATTCTTTCGTAATTCATAGGACTCACGTATCGTATCATATGTCATTATATTAGATAGCCCGGTTTTTCCAGTCATATTTTTGATGATTTCTGTATTTTCTTGTACAGTAGATTCTATAGACGATTCATCCGACGAAGTGGAGTCTATAGAGTCACCTGCTCCGCCAGTTAGTCCAAGAGTTTTACCAATACTTTGAACGAATGATTGTTCTTGAGGTTTTTGTGGTTGACTTTCTTCTGACTTTTGTGTTTGAGGTTCGGTATCTTTAAAATCCGGATTTGGAAAAATAATATTAAGTGATTCTAATGGTTGCTGTAAATGAGTATATCCAAATGATTCCATATTTTCAAATGTTGGCATTTCTCTTTCTTCACCATGAATATTGTATGTATTAAAAGATTTATTACGTAAATTATCCATAATAAACTTATATGCTTTTTCTTGATATTCACCGATAGGATTTAAATATACAGGTAAATGTTGTAATGGTTTTTCGATAGGTTTCAAATTCATTTGTATTGTTGGATATCTTGTTATTACTGGTATAGAAACGACGGTTTGTTCTGGTGCAACATTGGTTTGTTCTGGTGCAACATTGGTTTGTTCAGCTGCAACGACGATTTGTTCAGGTTCATTTAATTCTTGTCCTTCTTTTTTTACAATAGGTGGATCAGCACCACCAGTTATAGTTTCAGATCGCATAGTAGTTTCTTCCGGTATTGGTGTAGTTGATTGATTATTAGACTTATTATTAAATGTATTTTCAGGAGAAAATGTATCAGGATAAATACGAAAAGGAAATGTATAAGGGTTCTCACCACGAACATAAGAAACATATCCAGTTAATTTACGTTTCAAAAGTTCTCGACCACCCTCTAGTTTTACACCATCTTTGGTAGTTCTCTCTTTTACAAAATTACCTTCTTTATCAAAAATATCTTCGATTTTTATGGAACTACGTTTATCAACAGCATTCATAAGATTCGTCAACCATATTATTTCTTTATAATTATTATAAACAGGTGTGGCTGATAGTAACAAAAGACGTATATTTTGCGCATAACGAGCAATACGCATCAACATACTACCCACTTTCTTAGCTTCTTTGTTATCTTGTGCAAGTGTTATATTATGTACTTCATCAATAATAATAAGACGATTATTAAATAATTGACGGATTTTTTTAATTTCCAATTCCTTTTGTTCTTTGGTAGGTTCTTTGTCTAGGTCGGCATCCTTGGTTTCAGAACGTATTATATTAGCTAATTTATCATAACCTACAAATTGATAATATGTCTTTATTAGATTATTTATTTCACTTATAATTTGATTTCGTTTCAATTCATGCATCGATGATGGATTTATCTCATTCAATAATGAATTACCAATACATGTATTAAGATTCCACATTCCATTTTCTTTTTTCAATTTACGATCATCGAATAATTGTAGACGGAAATTATTTTGAACGTTTGGCGAGGCAACAATCAAAATACGTTTATTTTTTTGAACTAAACCTATTTGTTTCATATAACTACGCATTTCTTCTGCAACACCAATAGCACTGCACGTTTTACCAGATCCTAACATATGGTAGAGCAAAAGACAATTATAAGGTGTTTGATATGATAAAAAGTTTTTTACAAATAATTGATGTGGTAATAATTCAAAGTCCGCATTACACATCTTTTCAGCTTGTTCTTTTATGTCATAAATAGAACCATCAAACTTAGTATCATTGAATTCTTTACGTTTTGCGATTTTTATATTGAAATTTGGATCATTTAATTCTGGATATAAGAAATCGAATTCGGCTGTATCTGAAGATTCATGTTCTAATTTTTCTTTATTAAATAAAAATGCATTATATTCTTTCGAATCAGTATCGAGGTTCTCAGGAATACCGATTTTTTGCTGTATTTCTTCTTCTTTTTCAGAATTTTCAATTATATTTTTAGGTAATGGATCTTGATTGATTGTAGGGTCTTCTTGAGTAGTTTCTTCTAATGATTCTTCAAGCGATTCTTCTTCAATAAAAGGTTCTTGTTCAGGGGCAGGAGGTGGATTTTGGATTTGATTTTCGATTGGTTCGTTTATAGGTTTTATTGTAGGTTCGTTTATAGGGTTTATTGTAGGTTCGTTTATAGGGTTTATTGTAGGTTCATTTATAGGGTTTATTGTAGGGTCTGATACTTTATTTATAATATTGAGTTTTCTTGTTTTATTTTTCAATTGAGGTACAATATTTAATTTTCTTGTTTTATTTATTTTTGGAGCAGCAATATCACTTATTAATGCTAATATCAGATCACCTCTAAATCTACCATACGTTTTTTTATTTTGTTCTTTTATTTGTTTTTCTAATTTCTTATCTGATATTTTCTTAGGTGTATAAAAATTATTTATTTCTTCTTTATATATACTGGAATCGTCGTTATTATTAGTTAATTCTAATAGTTTTTCTATGTTACTATAATGTTCAAATCTTAATTCATGATCGTAAAATAAATACGTTTGTTCATATCTATTATTACCAATATAAGTATTTTTATACTTTGGATCATTATCCAGATTTCGTTTTATTATAGGCTTTTCGGAAGGTTCTTGGATAGATTCATCGATAGGCTTTACAACGGGTTCTTCCACAGGTTTTACAATGGGTTCTTCCACAGGTTTTACAACGGGTTCTTCCACAGGTTTTACAATGGGTTCTTCCACAGGCGATCTATTAAATAAATATTTGATAATTTGATTATCTTTTGCAACATCTGTGCCTTTTACATCTGTAAATATATCGGTTGATTTTGAAATACTATTATTTATGTTACTTCTTAATTCTTCTAATGTATTTTTAGGAGGCGATTTTTTCTTTGTTATATTCTTTTTTTCCAAATCCTTTTTTCTTTTATTAGAAGACATACTTAAAATATCAATATATATTTTTTATATTGATATTTCGAAGAATTTATAGTAAAAATATACGGAATGATTTCAAAATATTATTAATAATTGTTAGTAATCTTATTTTTTCTAAATTATATGGTCTTATTGCATGGATGCATTCATCGTATGTTTTCCATTCCATATTACTAACCTCAGATGACTGAAATTTATCCATATCATGTGTACTATTATACTTCATATAAGCCAAATAATATTTATGTTTATATGATTTATAGTTAGATCCTGTGAATATTTCTTCAAAAGGATATATATTTTGAAATGTTATAATATCTTTAATATTGAATCCAGTTTCTTCATTGAATTCACGCAAAGCACAATCAAAATCTTTTTCTTGGTAATTCCTGCGACCTTTTGGAAATCCCCATTCAGGCTCTTTCCATAATTGGTATTTATTGCTTTCTTCTATTAATGAATCCAAAGTATAAAACTCATTTTTCACTGTTATACCATTTCGCAATGAATTAATTTTTTCATAAGAGACTACTTCTTCTGATTTATATTGCGATGAAACTGACTTTGTTCCCCATAAACCAATCCATAATTCTTCAAAACTAAGTTTTTTTAATTTCGTTTTTTCTTCTATGGTCATTTGTTTTAGCATATTCAATATGTATTCTTTATTAAAAATCGAGTATTTACCTCTCATAAAATCAATATATCCTAAAGTATCTTTACGACAAATCATTAAATATTGTATTTCATGATTATGAATACGAAAAGTAATTAAACCGACACTCGTTATTGGCATTTTACATTGATGATATAAATGTCCTTGTTTTCCACAATTATTACAATATGAATCATTCATTTTTTATTATTATTGTTTCGATTTTCCTATTTTATTATATTCCATTATCTTTATATATTTATAATTAAAATGCATTTTGATCCATCTGTCTGGGGACCACATTATTGGTTTTTTATACATACGGTAGCAGAGTCGTATCCAATAAATCCAAATGATGTAACCAAGCGAAAATACTATGATTTTATACAAAATATTCCATTATTTATACCTGTTCCAGAAATGGGAGACAAATTTAGTCGAATATTAGATAAATATCCAGTAACACCTTATTTAGATAGTCGTGATTCATTTGTTCGATGGACACATTTTATTCATAATAAATACAATGTAATGTTAGGAAAACCAGAAATACCATTACCATTGGCTTTAGAAATATATCGAGACCAATACAAACCTAAACCCATTTATTTGGCTGAAAAAATTAAAATGCGAAAACACTATCTTATTATGGCTATCATTTTGATATTACTCGGTTTAATTATTATTTATTATAATCAATGAAGTTTTCTCGCTATATTATAATTAGAATAACATATATAAAATGCGTATTGAAATTCTCATATTTATTATAGCAGCATTTTTAATGGCAAATGTATACACGGATGGTAAATATATGAAAATGTTACAATCTGGTAAAAAATATTATCAAATGGCTGGAATCGCTTTCGTAGCTCTTATGTTATATGTATTGATAAAACGAAATCCAGCTAGAGCACATGATATTATGACGACTACGAATGATTATATAAAATATTTACCAATCGATAAAGGAACTTCGAGTATTATATCTCCTATTTTAGATTTTACAACAAAACATAATTTTGTAAATGATCAATATAGAAGTATTGATGGTGGCGACTATGATAGTTATAATTATCCTATAATACCTATGCCAGCTGGTAGATCACCAATGCAAAATGCAGCCGAAAATCGTCTTGCAAATTCTGGAAAAAAAGCAACAAAACGTTCTGTAAGTGAAACAAAAAAGAAATTTGTAGCATCTAGGCAAAATTGGAAATGTGGTGATTGCCAAACCCAATTGAACGCATGGTTTGAGGTTGATCATATAAAACGTTTAGAATATGGTGGAAGTAATCATATAGATAATTTAGTAGCATTATGTAGGGAATGTCATGGTAAAAAAACAACTATTGAAAATCTATAAAACCTTTTTTAGATAAAAATATTTATTTAATTCTAACTATATATTAAATAAATATTTATAAATGAATAATGAAAAAATATTAAATGATAAATCATTTATATCGGCTTATGTAATTCTTATGTTTTTTTTCCCAATTTTTTTCTTTTTTTATCTTTATTCATTTGATAGCTTGAAATTTGTAATTTTCAATCCATTAGCGATCGACATTTCAAGAGAAAAATTTATTTTTTTATTTATAGCTATTTTCATTATTATTTCTGTTTTATTATTAGTGTTTGTACCCAAATCGATACATAATGCCAAAAATAAAGAAAATTACATTTCAATAATTTCATGCACAATGATTGTATTACCGTTTTTGATTTTCATTATTAATAATTTTTACAATTTAGAAAATGGGATATCAAATAATAAAGATCACACCACATCAATCAATATAAAAGTAATTACATCTGCAATATTGATGAGCATAATATACATGAATTTAATAATAACAAATGTAATTAGCCCTTATGAAATAGAATCTAGTAAATTAATAATATTAGTACCAATTGGATTTTTAATATTTTTTTTACTTATAAATAATGCGGATTCTATATCAAATATAACAAAAATAATTATGGACACCATACAAAAAACACAATCGCAACTTCTCAAATACGGTATTCTTTATTTTATTATTTTTTTAGTTGGGGTGATTTTGTATATGGCAACATTAGATGGTGACGCATTGACTAATAGAAGTTATATTTATTCATTAACCGCTATAATACCACTTTTATTAGTGTTTACTTTTATAATTCCAATAGGAAGTCAAAATAGTCCAATATATAAAATGTTTTTAATGACTATACTTGGTATATTATTTACTGCGGTTATTTATTCATACTCTTCATTAAATAAACAAAATTTCACGTTTATTTCATATGCTATGAATTTCCTTTTATTTTTTATTATAATAATTGGATTAGCAATATTCTTTTATATTTTTGGTAATTATTTTAAATCAATGAATAATTTCAGTGGTTTTATAGTTTATTTCATATTTTATATTCCTTGTTTGATTATTGATTTTTTCAAATATATATTCAAAGAGTTCCGAATGACATCACTAACAATTTATATATTATTTATAATTGAAGCATTATTAGTATTAACTTATTTATATTCAAAAGATATTATAAATTATTTAATTACAAAAACTACAAAAAATATGGTATTATTACCAAAAAGTTCATTTTTAGATATGAAAACTACTATCGGTAATAACTATGATTTACGTATAAAAGATCCAATAACTAGTAATAATTCTAATACATTCAAAAAAATAAACGATATTCAGACATTGGAGAATACACAAACATATTCTTATAGAAAACGTTATGCAATTTCTATGTGGGTATATTTAAATAATCAACCTCCTAATAACATGTCTTATTCAAAAGAAACTGAAATATTCAATTATGGTAATGGAAAACCAAGAATAACATATTATAATGATATTACAACAGATAATAACAAGGACAAATACATATTTTATTTTACTGATTCTAAAGCTAAAGAATCTAGTATAAAGATGACATTACCTGGCCAAAAATGGAATAACATAGTGTTTAATTATTATTCAGATAAAGTAGATTTATTTATAAATGGTAATTTAGAGAAAACGTATAAGTTTGATAATAATGCACCGGTTTATTCAGCCAATGATAATATAACTATAGGAACACAAGATGGATTAGATGGCGCAATTTGTAATATTAATTATTATACAGAACCTCTAATGAAATCACAAATTATAAATTCTTATAATTTATTAATGGCGAAGAACCCACCAACATTTGATTAATAATTCATATTTCATAAATCAATAAATCAATAAATCAATAAATATTTTATATTACTATTTTATAATGAACACTGTTGTTATTATTTTAGGCATTATTATTGTATTTTTAGTTTATATATTATATAAATTCTTTACAAATACAGCAAAAAGTTTACAAGCTCAAGCAAATTTAAATTATCAAGTTTCTGGTATGAAAGTATATAATCCACAGGCTACTAGATACGCATATGGCATATGGCTTTATGTAAATACATGGAATTCGAATATATACCACGTTGTATTCAGTAGAGCAAATAATATGATATTATATTTAGATAAAACTACTCCTACGTTAATTTGTAAAATGACTATGTCTGATAATACTAGTCAAAATTTGACAATTACTGATAATTTCCCATTACAAAAATGGGTTAATATTGTTGTTAGTGTAGATAATCAATTCGTAGACGTATATTTAGATGGTAAACTTATCCAGTCAAAAAGATTCTATTCTAAAACCGGTGATTCAACAGTTATACCTAGGACCCCACCAGATGAAAATACATTAGTATTTGTAGGTAACTCTGAATTAAATGCTTATAAAACTTTAGATACTACTAGTGTTAATTTAACTAATTGGGATGCATATATTACAAAATTCAAACAATGGAGTTCTGGACCAGTTGATCCACAAACAGTATGGAATTATTATATGGATGGTAACGGAAGTATTCCATTATTAAGTTCTTTAGGAAATTATGGATTGAACTTACAAATATTAAAAAATAATGTCGAAAGTAATAAAATACAATTATTTTAAATGTTATTATTTTTATTAATATAATATATACTATAAATATTATATTATGAATCCACTACCACAAATAACTGAATTAAAAATGCCAGAACAAATGAAAAATGTAGGTGAAACATTGGGTAATACTGTTAGTGATTTAAAAGAAAATGTAAATTCGTCAGTTTCTGCTTTTTCAGAAAAGGCGGAAGCAGGACTTGGTGCATCTTCTGAGTTTTTAGAATCAAACACTATTTTTGCCAAATTCGCATTTCTATTATTAGCTATTATTTTATTTGTATTCTTATCATCTTTAGGAATATTATTAATTACATATTTTTTATCATCACCTGCAAACCCATATATAATAAAAGGTATGATTGATGGAAATGAAAGTAAAATTATTACTCAAGACCCAAAAAATACTGATTCTATTGAAATTATTCGTTCCAATAATCGCAAAACTGGATTGGAATTTACTTGGTCATTTTGGTTATATGTAACTGATTTTAATACTAGTTCCACAACATATCAACATGTTTTTAATAAGGGAGATACCAATTATAGTTCATTAGATGGAATAGCAAAAGTAAATAATAGTCCTGGCGTTTATATTTCTCCTGGTAAAAATACTTTACGTGTTATTATGGATTCTGTATCTCCAAGTGATTCTGCTATTGTTGATATAAGTAATATACCTATTCGAAAATGGTTTCATACAGCTATTCGTGTTCAAAATACAATAATTGATGTATATATCAATGGTATAATAGCAAACCGTTATGTTATGAACAATGTTCCAAAACAGAATTATAATGATATCAATTATGCTCAAAATGGCGGTTTTATTGGAAAATTCTCGAATCTTCGTTATTATAGTTATGCTATGAATGTATTTGAAATTAATGGTATTGTTACATATGGTCCTAACACAAGTACTTATAGCAAATCAACCGCTTCAACTGCAAAAGGTAATTATTCATATATGTCTAATTCATGGTATAATAAATAGATTATCATATAATAGTATATATTATATAATAAAAATGTCTGGTTTATTGAATTTAACAACTATTTGTGATCAACGTAAATTATTACAACTTTTTAATAAGCCATTACCAAGATACACGCCTATTTCTCCATACCCACAATATACTGAATTTCAATTAAATATGAGAAGAAAGGCTGAAATATTACGATATAGTAGTAATACGTCCAGTTCACAAACAAATAGTTTAACTAGAAAAGAAAAATGGGCAAAACTCGCAAATGCGAAAAATAATAAGATTGTATATTGTCCAAATGATTTATCTTTACCAACATTATCTAGTTCATGTGATGTTCCAGGTCCAATTACTGTTTTGTATAATGATAATACTGTACCGTTGTATAACTTTGCTTCAAATACAGCTGCGTATGCTGTAGATAATACTTCAGAAATAATTAACTATAGTTATAATTTGGTTGATAATATCAATATACCAAATAATATTGAAACTACTATAGCTACATTATATATTCAAAATAATGAAAATACACCTATTCATCAGTTTTCAATAGAAACGCCAATAGCATTTCATATTAATGGATCTAATATTAATAAAATAAGCCCTTATGATTTACAAATATTACTGTCTTCTATTTCTCTAATAACATATTATAGTGGTCAACCAACAATAGTATTCAACGATCCTCCTTTATATCAATTTACTACAATGAATTCACCTATTAACCTAACATTGTCACCACCAACATCTTCAAATACGTTTCCATTTTCTGCGTTTATATATGCTGGTATTTTAAAAATATCAAATATTAATTTATATACAGAACCCGGATTTATATATGACATTAAATTGAGTTTCAATTCATCAATATCATCTTCAAATAGATCTAATTCTAGTATTTTAAACAATACCTATATATCTATGTATAGTAATTTAACAGAAAATATATATAATGATATCATTACAAGTGGTGGTAAGCCATTCAATAATACAAATCCATTTAATTGTATTATTAATAGTGGTATTTCAAATGATCCGTATGTTAAACCTATATTAAACAGTAATTACTAATTAGACCTTCATCGGTTTTAATGATGACATATTAGATGTATAAGTTGGATTCAAACACATTTGTTGGGTAGGGAATACTTGTCCTGATAAACATTTATCATGTTCATTTATTGCAATACAACCTCTACGTCCTTCATACTCACCAACTAAACACCATCTTGCTTTTATAGATGATATTGGGTTTTGTATTGGGTTTTTCGTTGTATCGGGTTGGGGGTCGGGTTTAGTTTCAGGTTTTTTTTGTGGTTGTGGTTGTGGTTGTGGTTGTGGTTGTGGTGGTTGTTCCTGTGGTTGGTTTGGTAAATTTTGACTAGCTTTTAAGAATAATCCGCCTACCGATTGCGCTGTTCCTTCGGCTATATCAATGCCTGTTTTACTTGCGTCAGCTACAACATCTGCTGTTTTATTTATAACTGTTCCAGTAGTATATCCGAATAATGATAAAAAATTCACAAAAACAGGCCCGAATATATTTGAAATACGTTGAACAATATCACCAGAAATATTCAATAAATTTATTCCTAAAAATGATAAAATAAGTAAAAAAATTAACAACATTATAATGGTGTTTTTATTACTAAACATATCATTTGTACTATTTGTTGTTTTAGGAAGACTATTTTCTGTTGTATTATCCATTTCTAAATAATATTAATACTATAATATATGATTTTATTTTTTACGAATGAATAATAATTAAAAAAATGGATTTAGAGCTTTCGTTTGCTTTATATTTATATATTCTTTTATTATAATAAATGGCTTTTTTTAATTTTATTGAAACATTTTTCTTTATTAGTTTAGGAATTACGTTTGTACTCGTATTATTGTTAGTATATCATTTCAAACAACGTGTTTCTGGCTTAGAACATAAATGTGATACTATGTTTGAAATTATTAATGACATTGTAAAACAAATGAATACTGTACGTATGCAAAATAACGTTCCTTTTATGAATGTTTTTAATCCATTATCTAAATCTATCCCAGAAATACAGCATTTTATTAATGAAACTATGGATATTAATGAAAATGATTACAAAAATGAAATCGAAGAAGTTGAGGATGATGACGAGGACGAAGATGACAACGACAACGAAGAGGATGCCGACGACGATGAAGATGCCGACGACGATGAAGATGCCGACGAGGATGATGACAACGACAACGACGACGATGTCGACGACGAGGATGACAACGAAGAGGATGCCGACGACGAAGATGACGACGACGATGACAATTACAACGACGAAGGTAGTATTAAAATTATTAATGTAAATATAACAGAATCTAATGAAATAACAGAATTAGCTATAGAAGAACTAACAGATAATAATGAAAATGATATAAATGAACTTGAAACAGTAGAATCTGTAAATGTAGAACCAATTAATGTTGAAAAAATTATTCCATTAGAACAAGAAGAAAATGTTGAATCAGAAAGAGATATTATTAATAAAAAAGAATCAGAAAAAGAAATTTATAAAAAAATGTCAATGAATGCTTTGAAAACTTTGGTTATATCAAAGGGTTTATGTAGTGACGCGAGTAGATTGAAGAAACATGATCTTTTAAAACTATTAGAAAATATAGAAGAATAAATAAATAAATATTACTTTAGCATATTGCATAATTATATATTATATACTCTATAATATATAATCCAATGTTTTCAAATTCACCTGTTAATATTAATTGCGGATGTCCTTTTATAAAAGAAACAATTCCTCCTTCTTCATTAGGCTATAATACTAATAATAAATATTCAAAATTCCCTCCATTAATGAGTGATGGACGTTCTATAGTGGCTAGTTGGCAACCAGAATCGATTATCAATGCAGAGCTCATTGAAACGAATAACATAAAATCAAATTGGGAATACCGCCAATATTTACAAAAAAATGCAAAACAGATCATGGAATATAATTTTCACGAATCCGCGAACGATACTGGTTATTATAAACGTCCTATTGATGTACCATCTATACAATCAAACGTTGTAAATGGACCACACAAAGCACCTTACATGTTTACATCTGGATTAGATAATACAAAACCTTTTGGTTATGCATCTAGTGATTTGAAACAAATGTATTTATCTAGAGAACAATTAGAATCACGTAAGATATCACCTGTTATTACACAAGATAAATTATTAGGAAAAATGTCACAAAAATAACGATAGAAAATATATTGAAATTAGTACATTTTTTATATTATTATAAAATATAAAAAATATGATATAATAAAAATTAATAATATT
>Ga0214921_10000532_pt1 | contig 71342 bp, 68 predicted proteins | sample LL1505_MetaG_FD_177992 | JGI IMG/M metagenome (GOLD analysis project Ga0214921, IMG submission 177992) | Freshwater microbial communities from Lake Lanier, Atlanta, Georgia, United States - LL-1505 | ecosystem: Environmental > Aquatic > Freshwater > Lake | place: USA: Georgia | collected... | reverse complement strand
CGGCGCGACTGGTTCTACCGGCGCAACGGGTGCTACTGGTTCTGTCGGACATACAGGCGAGACAGGTTCTACAGGTGCTACAGGCGCCACAGGTGAAACTGGTGCGACAGGTGCTACTGGTTCTGTCGGACATACCGGTGAGACTGGCTCTACAGGTGCGACTGGCTCTACCGGCGCAACGGGTGCTACTGGTGCTACTGGTTCAGTCGGACATACAGGTGAGACGGGTGCCACAGGTGCCACAGGTGCAACTGGTGCCACAGGTGCTACGGGTGCTACTGGTTCTATTGGTAATACAGGTGCTACGGGTGCGACCGGTGCTACTGGTTCGTCCGGTGCTACAGGCGCTACGGGTGCTACAGGTTCTATTGGTAATACAGGTGCTACAGGTGCTACAGGTTCTACCGGTGCAACTGGCGCTACTGGTGCTACCGGTGCTACAGGTTCTATCGGTGCAACTGGCGCTACGGGTGCTACGGGTCCAATCGGGCCGTTCGTTAGTGGTATTATGTCACAAGCAAATAGTGCTGGTCTTGCAAGCGGTGCGACAGGCACTTACCTAGTAGACTCAAGCAACTTAAGGTTATTAGCCCCAAATGCATTTATCATTATTAGCGACAGCGGCCAGAACGCAAATGAAACCGCTTATTTCCAAATAATGGACATCGACCTATTCGCATCTAGTTTGATACTTAAAAACGTGTCTAGTGTAACCGCCTATTGGTCACAGTTTGCACCATTTGCAGTTGTAGGTCCAAGAGGTTTCACCGGCTCAACGGGTGCAACTGGTTCAACGGGTGCAACTGGTTCAACGGGTGCAACTGGTTCTACCGGCGCAACTGGAGCAACAGGCGCAACTGGTTCCACTGGGGCAACTGGAGCAACTGGTTCTACTGGGGCAACTGGTTCCACTGGGGCAACTGGAGCAACTGGAGCAACCGGTGCGACAGGTGCTACCGGTGCAGCAGGAACAAGTATTGACTTGTTTTATTACCAATCTACTGCAGGAACTACGTGCTGGACATTCAACTTGAACCAAGATGATTATGGCGCGATGTTTGACTACCATATTTATACTGGCACGGGTTCAACTGGAACCAACTATGGAAGTTTGTCAGTTGAGTTAACCGGAGACACCTACATCACAATGCCAAATATGAAATTAAGCAATATAGGTGGGTCTGGTTATCCAACCAATGGATTCTGGATGTACGGCAGCGGTGTATCCTACCCAATTACAGTTACCTCTGGCGCGACTGCGAACACGTTCAATGCATACTACTGTGACACCATTAACAGTGCGGGAGTAACAGGTATCAATCTTAATAACCGTGTAACTGGCTTTAACGGTTCATCCCCGCCAGGCAATCAGATTTACGTGTATATAGATAACTCGTCTGCTCTGTCCAGCTCGAAAACATTGACCGCAGTAATTAGTTCCAAACAATGGTAACGGGTTGAGAACATAATCAAGTAACACGCATACTAATTTTAAACATACGCGAGTATCCATCGCAAATCATAATCAATAAATTGTATAATCATAATCATAAAAATTATACAATTATGTAAAATTAATACCTACACATAATATAATTGTATGGCATTTTCACGTTTCCACGATGACCCAAGCAGACAAATTAAACAACTACAACAATCCACTGGTCCAGGCAGATATATGTTGAACGTCCCCGGAAATGGAGAGACCCCCTCTTTTATGGAGGACCCGCATATCATTGCGCAAAAATGGGGCGGGAACTTATGGACCAACACCGTCCAATTAGAAAGCGACCTGTTCGGTATAACACGCAATCTGGGCAAAGACTGTTTAGGGAAAGATGAATACAGCAGGACACAAATACAATCCTCCCCTGCAGTCTACCCAAATAACAAAACCCTTGCTACGGAACAATCGCGCGCCATTATGCCTGCTTGGACCGCCCGAGACCTAGAGCAAGACCACCGGTATTATTTGCCCTTGGACCCACAAGAAAACGTGTGCTTCCGCTTTGAAAACAACTTGAGCACCCGTATTTTAGAAAAGGACCATTTTAATAGAAATGATGCCCCATTTCGAAACAATTTTGAATAAACCAGATACAGAACCACATATGTGTACAAGATGCGCAATTTAATCCCAATGCATTAAACTGCACGTAAAAATATTATTTTAGTTTATTATATATAATATGGAAATCGCTATCCCTTTACTTGCATTGGGTGGGTTTTATGTAATATCCAATCAGCCGTCCACACCCGCCCCACGCACTGAAAAGTTTACAAATATGCGTAATACACCAAAACAGCGTGCAAATGGACTGCCGAACACAGATGTTCCCCCCAATAATTATCCAGTTATAAACAAAGCACAATTAAATGATACGGTGCAACAATACCCAAACCCAAATATCGCTACCGATAAATATTTCAATCAAACCTTATATGAAGCCAAAGAAAACGCCGGCGTGAATGTCGGCTCCAACATTCCTCAGATTTATTCATTATCCGGTGACTACGTGGAGTCCAAAGAGTTCAAACACAACAATATGGTCCCCTTTAACGGAGGAAAAGTAAAAGGGCAACTCTATAACTCCAACACAAATCAATCCGTTTTGGACAATATGGTCGGCTCCGGCTCTCAAGTATTCAAAAAAGTGGAGCAAGCCCCCTTATTCAAACCTCAAGTGGATATGCAATGGGCAAACGGCACACCCAATATGAGCGATTTTTACCAGTCGCGAGTGAACCCCGGCACACGAATCAACAACGTAAAACCCTTTGAAAGCGAACAAGTCGGCCCTGGTCTCGGAAAAGGCTTCTCCGCAGATGGAAGTGGTGGCTTTAACTCGGGTATGGAAATGCGCGATTCTTGGTTACCCAAAACCGTCGATGAATTACGTGTCGCGACCAACCCTAAACAGGAATATTCCTTAGACAATTTGCAGGGTCCCGCCTCTTCCTCTATACGTGCCGTCCCCCAAGCAGAGATTTTAGGAAAAGTAGAGAAGAACCGCCCAGACACCTTTTATATGAACACCCAAGACAGGTGGTTCACCACTGTGGGTCTTGAAAAGGGAAACCGTCTTGTCGCCGAGGAGGTGTTCCAAGACCAATCACGTAGCGAAACCAGTCAGTTCTATGCTGGTAGCGCCGCATCTGCTTTAAAAACCTCTAGTTATGTCCCTGCCGCGAGCGAAGCACCCAAACGCGCAGAACTCCCTGCAAAAGATGTCATCAACTCGTGCTCGGTTGGATGCGGACCTCATAATGACCTAGACAATGCCACCAAAAGCTACACCAATTACAAGAATAATCGCGCGCAAAATAAACAAGCCGAAACCATCCGTTCTGGCTTTAGCAGTGCCATTGGCGCCGTCATTGCCCCCATTATGGACGTATTAAAACCAATCAAAAAAGAGGAATATGTATCCAATCTCCGTGTTTATGGCAATGCGACCTCCTCGGTAGCGGGTGCAGGCAACTACGTAATTAACCCATATGATGTTACTAATACAACCATTAAAGAGACCACCTTGTATACACCCAATACCTATGTTGGTAACCAGAGCTTGTCCAAAGGTGGATATCTAGTCGCAGAAGAAACCCCAATACAGAACCAACGTGACACCACCAACGTTAGCACCTATAGCGCGGCGGGTGGCGCGGCCAGCAAGTATGGTAATATGAACTATACCGGTAACTATGCGCAATACAACAACGAGCAAAAAGAAAAGCTGGTGGTCAATAGAGCGAACCAAGGAGGAATGCAATTGTTTAACCAACAGATGAATATGCACTCCAGCAAATTGGATAGCGACAGAGAAACAAGAGGGTTCGGCGCACCAATTTCTGTTATTCCGTCTGGCCCCATTAAAGAAACATACGGTCGTATCTCTAGTAAACAACAATATGAAGAACCACAAGGCAACAGCAGACTAGATGGCGACTTGCTAAAACCATTTATGGATAACCCATACACCCACAGCCTTACCAGCTCTGTATAAGCTTGCACTGTATAAGCTTGCACTGTATAAGCGTGCACTGTATAAGCGTGTTTTGAATGCGTTACAGGATGGCACACGTGTGCAATTATTTGGTGTCCAGATTGGGAACTTATATATTAATATAAAGCGAATGCAATTATTTTAATATAAACTTTTTACTATGTCCTTGAATATTCATTCCTCTATTAAAGAAAAACTAGAATACTTTTATCAGCACCGTAAAATCCCGAATATTTTATTTCACGGGGCATCGGGTTCCGGCAAGCGCACCATTTTGCAAAACTTTATCCATATGATTTACGATAATAACAAGACCAAGATAAAAGATTTTGTAATGTATGTCAACTGCGCGCACGGGAAAGGGATAAAGTTTATTCGCGACGAGCTCAAGTTTTTCGCCAAAACACATATTCACTCCAATGGGGGCGACACGTTCAAAAGCATTATCCTGTTAAACGCTGACAAGCTAACCATTGACGCGCAATCCGCTCTAAGACGATGCATTGAACTGTTTAGCCATAACACACGCTTTTTTATTATTGTGGAAGACAAATACAAACTACTGAAGCCGGTGTTGTCCCGTTTTTGTGAAATATACATACCCGAACCAGTATGCAATGGCAAACCAATCAATCTTCATAAATACAATGTCGACAGCGTGTTTAAACCCCTCACGAAGCTGAACCCGCATATGGATTGGCTCGCAAAAGTATTGGCGCAAGAAGTTCCCGAAAAACAAAAACAACTCGCCGAGGAATTACACGAGACCAATGGGAGCACTACCATGTCCCTATTTTTGTGCGAGCTATCTGTGAAAATATATGAGAAAGGGTGTAGCGCAATGGATATTATCTCGCGAATAGAGAATACATCGGATTTTCCAATGTTGGACGCAAACAAAAAGTATGAAATATTGTTCGCTTTTAACAAAATTAAAAAGGAGTTTAGAAACGAAAAACTACTGATTATGTTTCTTCTGCATTTTCTTTTTATTAGTTCAGATGTTAGTTTAGAAAATATATCATTTATGTAAATGGATGACTTTAATGTATCGAGCTTGCACGAATCAAAAAACGAATGGGGTGCGCGGTTGCTTACCATTCTTACCCCGTTAATTATTGAAGGATTTCGTTCTGTCTTTGAGGAATCTATCAAGATTTGCAAGGAAAACAACGAAATGGACAAATACTTGATGACATTCCAAAACTTTATTACCCGCATTCCAAAGTGGAACGCAACGATTATTGAAACCGAATGCAACCGAATCATTGAAAAAAGCTGTTGCAAATATTTAGAAGAATTGGTGACGTGTGTTCACATTATTCAATTAAAACTGTTGACTGCGATGCGCAGTGGACAAAAGCAAAAGAAAATTGACATTAATATTCCCAAGCTGTCGGATTTCATACATAAAGCGTATGTGAATACCGCGCGCAAAATGTATAAAAATGTCTACTTGTTTGAATTAAACATCCCTCCCCTTCAAATACAGAAAAACAATCGCGAAATGGAAATCATCGTGCAAGAGTGTGTGCTAAATACCGTTCGCGAAAGCATCCCTGTGGAAAGCATCTTGCGAGCCTATATGGATGAATCGGTAGAGGAAAACATTGAGGTAGAAGTGAAGGAGCAAGTGGTGGATGTCCCTGCTCCTCCCCCTGTCGCCCAAGCTCAAGTCCAACCTGTAGCGGAACCTCCTGCGTATCGCCAAACCGCAGGACAATATAATGACCCCGTGGACACCCCATTATCGGGAGGAGGGGGAGGAGGTCGTCTTACGTTTAATGATGTAGATATGGCGCGCGACATTCACAACAATGAGATGGCCATTCCGGCACCCAAAGATTACGAGACGCTAGACGCCATTAACAAGATGCGCGAAATCGAGCACCAGATGCAAAGCGACTTAAGCGATGACAATGTCAAGCTAACGATTTTTAAGGATGACAATGCACAATTAGCCGATTTTGATGTGCACGATTTAGAACCCAAACAGCTGGAATTAGTGGAAGAACCCCTGTTTGAGTTTGAAGAATTAGTATAAGAATATAATATAGGATATGACTTCGTTTGCGAGTGGACCGCCTAATCAAGAGGCGATTGCTGCTTTACGAGAAAAGCAAAACCGAAAGTATGCGAGTGGCACTCTAATAGCTTTTAAAATGAGCTCATCTGTAGAGGAGAAACCATTTATGGTAACTGCGCGAGTAGTAGAAGACCTAGGAAATAAATTACACGTGGTTGTATGTTCTATGGGGAACGATTTTTGTAAAGACCTCACAAAGGAAAAACTGAATGTTATAATGTTATACAAAACAAACGTAATACCTCTAGATAAATCTATTGATGATAGCACATCCATCGGTGCTGCTGCCGCAGGAGGCGCAAAGAAGAAATCAAGACGACGCAAAGCAAGTAAAACCAAACGAAAGTCAAGACGCTTGAAAAGAACGAGCAAACGTCGCGCATAATGCGTTCAACCCTGGGTAAGAATAGTAATGCATTACATTAATGGACAACGCTTTTATATTTGCAGGATTTATTTCGTTTTTGTATTTCATCGCCAAGTTTGTGGAAATGCGATTTGTCGACCAAGAAAGCAGACCCCTTAAGCAACTCGTTCGCGACACGGTGCTGGTCTTTATTTGCGCGGTAATCGGAACGTATATCGTGGAACAAATCAGCCCTACTATTGCCGAGACCATCCACTCTAGCTCTCCTCCCGTCGTCTTCAATGATGCACCCGACTTTTAGAAACTCTTTAGCAATAATGGGAACAAAACATACCCAAACGCAAAATATATCATATATATACAATAAACGCACACCTATTGTGTGTTGATAATTATATCAACCCATAATATCGTGTTATATGTGATAACTTATGCACACGCAAAGTTTTCTTTTGAATATCCAATCACCGCGCAAGCGATTCTCTTACCCGAGTTCCCTGTTTTTAAACTATCTGCATTCCCACCCTGCCCACAATCGTCCTCGTCCTCGTGAATAATTAATCCTCTCCCAATAATGTTGCACTTGGAGCCTCTAAGTTTGATAATATTATCATAAAATGTGTATTTGGCTTCTCCTTTCTGGTTTGCGTGAATGTTACCTAAATCCCCCACGTGTCGTTCTTTCATTCCAGGGCAACCGTGTGTGCTTCCATATGGATTAAAATGCGCACACATACTTGTGCATTTATCTGTTAAATCACCCGCTTCGTGAACGTGAAACCCGTGCAATCCGTTTGGTTTTAGCCCACGAATATGTAAATCAATTCTAATTTGCTGGTTTTCGGGTTCTTCTGTAAACCGAACCGTCCCCTTGATATTCTCATTAAAGACGGCAATTGCGTAAATTGGGTTGTTTGCCATTATACTATATACCCGATAATAAAAAAGTAATCCAACGCACCCCATTATGCGTAACAGGGAATCGCATCCATATTCATTACCTTTGCGCTTCGCTTCACGTTAGATTTGGATACGATGAACTTTGAAAACTCGGGGCGCGCCAGTTGCGCTTTTGGCGTGTGCTTATGCACACAACGCGCAATCATCTTATATAGCTTAAACCCAGGGTATCTTTCCACTCCGTTTGTTTTATACAATACGTTCAAATTGTTATCATCCAAGCACCACTCTTTAATTATTTTCACGTGAGGCTCCGGCTCCTCAGGCTGTGTGGTGTCATCCTCGGTAATATCTACCAAAAAATCATACATAGAGCACGCCAATCGGCACAAATCAAAGCTATAATTGGGGTCCAATCGGGGTTTGTTATTATTGAAATACGGCTCCGTGTTGTATTGGGTGGCCGCATCGTTACCCAGCTTAAAGCTGTCGCTGCAAAACAGCAATCCATTGCATTTATAAATGCTTCTCCCGTAGTCAATGATTTTAAAAATGCGCCCAAACGTTGGCACCTTGTAATACTGCTTTTTGTATAAATAGTAAAGATACTTTTCACTCGTTTCGTTATACATTATATTGTTGGTGTGCAAATCGTTGTGCGTAAAGCAAAATGCTTGTTGATACGTAATGAGTATCATTATGACTTGCATAAGCATTGCGAGCCATTCTTCGCTTGATAAATCGCTACTAACAATCAAATTATCTAACGTATCTTCACACTTCTCCATCGCAATGGCATATACTGGAAACTGGTTAATGGTGGCGTGTATTTTTTCTTCCATTTCGCTTACAAAGGAAGAGCCGGATTGCGTGCTGGAATCATCCATTTGGTTTGTTTGTTCTGCATCGGTTTCTGTTTTACTGGCGTTCTCCCCTTGGGATTCCTCTTCGCATTTTAACTCATTCTGCGGGTCGTCGCCATCCCGATTCGCATCATTCTCATTCTCCTCGCCATCAACCGACTCCTCTATTTCATCATTGCTGTTGGTGTGCGATGTTCTGGAGGAACAGCTTGTAGAGGTCCCTGTGGCGCGCGACTTGGTCTCTATGTGTTCGCATTGTTCTTCCTGTTCATTCCCAATATTTTGCAAATCCAAGTCCACAAGGTCCAAAGACATATCTTTCAGGTCATTCAATGTGATTAGAGTGGGTTGGCTAAGGTCCGCTATGGTTGGCTCAAACAAATCCTCATACATATTCTCGTGTATGGAGCCAACCGATAATCTATGGGATTCGTTTTTATGAATGGTAATTGGGGCAAGCTTGGTTCCGTTTTGGGAAGAAACAAACAAATGGGAATAGTCCTCCACTGTAAATAGTCCATTTGGTCCAGATTTCGTATTGAAAAAATCGCTCTCCACTAGATATTCTAAATCGTCAATCACGTCAATCGTGTAGTTTTTTTTTAATCCGACTATCCCTCCATAATAGTCTACCCCGTGCGCAAACCCGTGATTATGTATTAATGTGCTCGCCAAGAATGTGAAATGACCGTCCACATAGGCGGAATTATTTGGGTCGGCAATGCAGGAAGCGAGTTGCGAGTATTTGGGCTCGGGGAGTTTGGGCAACTGGAATAGCGACTCGTCATTTATATCATATTTTCCCACCAAATATTTAAACGGGTTCAGCAAAGGCGCCATCTTTAAAAACACATTGGCTTCACGGGTTTTCTCGCTATGAATATCTTTCAGCACAAACAGGTGCTCGTGGTTGCAGTTAACATTTGTGTGGTCGCTAGGCGGACTAGGCATAATGCTTTGTAATGCCCATTTATGGTTTAAGTTTACCGAGTTATAATTGCTCTCGTTTAAAGAAAAAAACAACGAATATAGCGGGACATAATTTTGCGCATTGTGCAATTGTATTTCCTCATTTGCTTCTAAACCTCTAAAGAGTTCCTTATTTTTTCTTTTTTGGTAGTTCAATACAAAAGCCATTGGTATGTAAATATACAAATTAATTTATTTTTAAACTAATACATTACAATAATAGATTTACAATAGTGTAATCCCAAGAAAGCATTTTGCAACCTATTTTTATAACCGGCTGATTTGGGACATACATTTGCTGATTACGTAATACAACCCTCCAAACAGAATGCTCGTCATAATATATCCATTAATGTTAAAGTTCCCGTCTGTATGAAACATCATAGGAAGATAACGAGCCAGTGTTTTTCTCACTACGGGCAATTGGAAAATAAAATACAGCACTACCAGCATCAATGGGGTTTGGATTTCGTCGTAAAACTCGTCCATTTTGTTTTGGCTTCGCTCGCGCTTATTATACTCTTGTATGATGTCTTCGGTGGACTCTTGCTCATCAAGGTAGTTCATATGTTGGGGCGGAGGAGGCGGCACATAATTCGGTTGCACTTGTGCATCTTGCGTTAAGGTTTCCGTGGTTCTTGGAATATCTTTGGATGGGAGCTGGGTTGCGCCAGTCGCGCTCGCCATTTGCAGTCCGCTAATGATTTGGTTGATGGTGGTTTGGTCCAAGGACATTTGGCTTCCCGACCCTCCTTGACCACTTGAAGATGGTGAAGATGCCACGTGTCCAGTGCTATTTCCTCCTCCTGCCGGGTCCGTAGGCAAATCATTAATATTTGTGGTGCTATTCATATAATTAACTAAATATTGTTAGATAATTATACCATACGCATTTCAAAACGCAAGCGGCGCCTTTATTCCATCTCCACAATCTTTTTAGATGCATCGCATTTCACGCTTGCCGCGGTATATTTATAGCAAGCATTGTCGTGTTTAAATATTTGGTCATCTATCTCCTTGGTAGGCGGGGCATTGTAAATAATGCATTGCTTACCGACGCACACTTTTCTAAAGAAAGTGGCCAGACCAAAGCCCAATAGAACGGACATTAATATTTTCCCTGTGTGGGTATGGATAAACTTGGATAAGTGCATCATTTTCCTTATATAATCCATACATTTTATGATTTCACGATTTAATGATGCAACACTGTCATACTATTGCGAAGTATTACCCTTGCATTGGGATTTTTTTAATCAGAAAAATATTTGTGGGACACGTCACCTTCTGTGCTTCATACTGAAAACATTGGTCCGCCTTGTCCTTATACAGGGTGTTTTTGACGGTTTGAGGACTCGGATATACAAATATCTTTTTCTCTTCTGGACCCAACACGTAAATAAAAAACAACCCGACCGCTAAACTAAGTAAAAACACCGGAACTGAAATATGATTTAATATCATTATATTATCGTATCATTATATTTGCATCCAAAACTTTTACTACGCATTGTAATGGATATTTACGGATGGGGTGGTCCCGATAGTTTCACTTTTTTTGTCTTGGACTGTCCGAACCTGTATTTTTTTCGGGATTGCTTTGCTAAAAGGAATGCTCTCTTGTTGTGGTCGCATCCTTTTTCTAAAATGTTATAATCTACCGCAGCCGCTTTCCCTGCAGTGAGTGCGCTCGCTAGTCTTGCGATTCCCCACGACTGAGCCGTTTGGTTTGGTCTTGACCCAGACGAATAATACGCGCCCTCCCCTTTTTTTACGATTTGCTGCAAGGCATCCAGGGTGCATCCAGTTTTTTGAGCAAGTTCTTCATTTGGGCTGATGTTGTCCACTTGATATATTTTACGCGCGCGAATCACGTGCTTGGATGGTTTGTGCACGTATGAGGCGACGGGCGCTCTCGTATAATATTTCCCCTTTTTGTATAGTCGCCTGGATTTCATAAGCATCTGGAGCTGTTTTCGCTGGTCCTTTTTGGTTAATCGGCGCGGCAAATACCGCAAGGGCACTTTTATTTGAGGCTCGTTTGTCATATTATAGTTATACTATAATGTGATAATGTCTACAAAGGTTATTAATATATAGTTGACGGAAGAGCCAAAAACGGAGGATGCGATGGTGAAATCGGTTGAGCCGGATGAGCCCAAACTATTTCTTAATATTTTGTCAATATAGAATTAAAAAGATTTTGTCTCACTTTATATAAGTAAGAATGCGATTGAAACTATCCGAACAATATAAAGACGAACGAGAAGCAATATGCAAGAAGATTATTGACATTTTGGAGCTGGACTCAAACAACTCTATCTTGTTATGTGACCTAGATGCAGACACGGCGAAGCAACAAGCGATAATGGATATGAAGGAAGAAATCCAGAAGTGCTTTGCCGTTTCAAAAATATCTTCCTTCAAACCGAACTTTGAATGCAAACGCCCTTATTTAAATATTATCCGAGGCATTTTGCGCAAACAAGGGTATACGTTTTATTCAGTTGATTGCGATATTAAAATTGAGGATGGATTCAAGAGAACACAACGGTATCTTATATTTAGGAACCTTGTTCCCGAAAATTAGCCGATTTTCTTTTCTTTAGCAACATTTATTAATAAATACATAAATAACGACAATTAGTCGGCAAACTATTTAGGAATAACTATGATACAAATAATTAAAGATTTTTTATACATCTATATAAGATGCGAGTAAAACTGTCTGAACAATATGCGGATGAGCGTGAACAAATATGTAAAAAACTTATAGAAATATTGCAATTAGATAGTGACAATGGGTTTTTATTGTCCGATTTAGATGCCGATTTGGAAAAGCAGGCATCCATTATGAGTTTGAAAAATGAAATCCAACGTTGTTTTGCTGTTTCCAAGATTTCTTCCTTCAAACCAAACTTTGAATGTAAACGACCATACCTCAACATTATACGTAGCATTTTGCGTAAACAGGGTTATTCATTTTTTTCAGCAGATTGTAATATAAAAGTAAATGACGTTTTTAAGAGGACCCAAAAGTACATTATATTTAGGAAATAAATGACTATTTAACGATATTTAGACAATTTATAATATTCGCTAATATTATAAATGCAACCGATTGTGATATTTACCGAAAACTTGGATGGAGAAATAGAACAAACCTGTTCTGCGGAAGTCTATGAGGAGATGTGCAACGCCCTGAACTGCTTTGAGGTAGTCCCAGATGAAATGAAAAGCAAAGCCTATTTTGATATTGACATCAAGAGCAAAAATATGCCTACTGGAACTGAATATTGTGAGAACTGGCAAGACATACTTGCGTGTGCACTCCCTTTTGTAGAAAAACGCTTTCCAAATGGCTTGTTTTGTGTGAAGTTTTCTGGGTCTCCTCACTATATCTCCTGTGACAAACACCAGCCTGCGTGGGCAACTTCATTCCATATTATTGTTTGGAACTGGGTTGTTACAAAAAAGAAATTGAAGTCTCTTGCTATAGAAATGAACAAAGAGTTTAATGCACAGATTAACAATAAAAAAGATAGCTCTATTAAGGTGTGTGATTATTACACACTAAAACGAATTGATGACGATGATAATAATAAATATGAATACTTTGAACTATTTGACCTAACGGTGTATAGCACACGACGTAAGATGAGAAGCACATTTGCAAAGAAGAGCAAATATGATAAGCACACGAAAACGGTTTGGGAGGAGGACAGACCTATGCTCATTGTAATGGGAACTTTTCAACAAAGTGTGCTTACTGCATTCATTCCTGATGATGCATATGAGTTCCCTGACGACAATATACGTTGTGATGATACAGATGATGAGAGTGTGAAAAGCATTGACAGTGTAAAATTAGTAAAATCCAAAACTTCTGCAAAAACAGGTAATCAAAAAATATGTGAACTTGAAAAATATAACGCGGATAGCAGGTATACAAAGTTAAAGTTCTTTATAGAAAACGGATTTGACAAATGCTGTAAAAATCACGAAGACATTATAAAAATTGGTTACGCCATAGCAAAAGAGTTTGGAAAAGATGGACTCCCATTATTTCAAATATTTGCCGAAAAATATACGTCACAACCTTGGGATAAAGCCAAAAAAGAATACGACGATAAATACGAATACATTTTAAAACATAACAACAACAGATGTAGTATCGGGTCCATTTATTGGATTTTCAAAAAATATAATGATGAACTGTTTAAAAAAATTAGCAAAGAGTGGAATATAACCCATTATGAAGTAGATATGATTTATAATATTACCATTACTGGAGCTACTGCAGATTATTTCAAAAATCTATATGGCGATTTTATATGCGCTTGTGACGGAATTGCTTACATTTATAATGGAATACGTTGGGAGAAATGTGACGATAAAAACAGCGAATTAGTGCGGTTTATTGACAAGGTATTTTATAAGGACTTAATTGAGTATGGAAATATCCGTATGAACGTATTAATTGATATGTTAAAAAATGCGACCAAAGAGGAGTCAGAAACAATTAATAATAAAATTAAAGACGTATCTAAATATTTAAAAGATGTTACTTGGAATATGAGAAGTGCAGGGCTTAGAAAATTATACATAAGCGACATTATTGCCTTCTCCACAAACAACAACATCAAGTTTGACTCGGACAAACATTTATTTGCTTTTAATAACAAGATTTATGATTTGGAAAACCAATGTTTTATAGAACCTGACCCCAGTCAATACATTTCAAAAAGTTGTGGATACGATTATGACGATAACTACGACGAAAAATATAAACCCGATTTAACCAAAGTTATTGACAGTGTATTCCCCGACAAAGACATTAAAGACTATTATCTAACATTTTTAGCTACTGGATTATCGGGCATCCATATGGAGGAGTTTATGATTGCTACAGGTGTCGGTGGAAACGGCAAATCAATGATTAACGGTTTAATGATGACAACCATCGGCGAATACGGTTACGAAGTGCCAAGCACTTGTTTTACAAAAGAAATCAAAGACGGAGCCAATCCAGAATTAGCCAGACTTAATGGGGTACGCTTTGCTTTAACAAGTGAGCCCGACTCTAAAAAGAAGTTTAGTTGTTCGGCAATCAAGAGCATAACTGGTAATGAAACCCTGCCAGTGCGTTTATTACATTCAAACAATGTCGGAATTGATTTGGTCTGCTCGTTAGTTTGTGAGGCAAACGATGTCCCCGATTTTGACGAGGTAAATCAAGCCGTCAATCGCCGAGTTAGAGCTTCCGTTTTTGAAACTGTCGCGCTGGATAAATGCGAATATGACAAGCTGGACGAAGACGATAAAGCGTGTGGTAAATACACCATTAAAAAACCGGAATACAAGACAACCGAGTTTAAACAAAACCATAGACAAGCCTTATTTATGATACTATGCGACTATTTCAAACAGTTCAAAGAAAACGGATACGCTTTAACCGCTATGCCCGCAAAATGTAAATCAAAAGTAGTATCCTTATTCGCTGCCTCCGACGGGATTTACTCGTGGTTTGAAGAAATATACCAGCCAGTTAAGGCTGACGAGTATTTAACAAGCACACCAATATCATTAAACGAGATATACACACAGTTCAGCAGTAGTCAATACTTTATGCGATTGCCAAAAACAGAACAGCGCAAATTAAATCGCAAAAACTTTGTAGAAAAAATCACAACCAACTTGTTCTTACAAAAGTTCTTAAAACACAGAGACACATATTGGAATAAGGAAAGACAAAAAACAGATTATTTAGTCGGCTGGGAATTAAAGCCTTCCGAGATTCCTGCGAATGATGACAAGATTGACAAAGAATAAATCCACTTGATAATGCTCTTATTTAATTAATAATAAATATTATTTTTTTATTAATTTTTTCAAAAACTTAATGGAGGGGGGTTCATATTTATATAAATACTAATTAGCCCCAAAAGCCCAAATCTTGCCCGATTTTCTGTTTTTCCTCTATAGCTTTTTCACGGGAGGCAACAAAACTGATTTTCGGGCAAGATTTGGGCTTTTTGGGCTATTTTGGGGCTACCTTTTTTGGGGCTTTTTTCTTCTCTCTTTTTCTCTCTTCTTCTCCTTAAACAAAGAAAAAGAATAACACACACATATATACTAACTCTTAAATATTACAAAATCTAAAACCCGTTCTGGCTTAACCCAAAATTATAAAACACATAATACCGATTAAACAGCCCATCTGGGTTCACCGTGGTGCCAGGAATGGTGTCAATAAATAAGTAATTCGCCGCATCATTGCTAATTGGGTTATCCTTTCCGTGCGTAGGTTCCCACCCTAGACTATAATCATAAAAAATATAATACGAGGTATCACGTCCTTTCTTATCTGTTTGATATTGATAATACCAAATGCTTAAATGCGCCGGATTCGTAACCATATAATTATTTGAAAAATTGTTTGCCCCCACATCCCCTTTTGGAATGTCGCTGGCTTGCACGATGGGAGGAAGAAGATATCCACTATTCCAACCGTTTCGGTATAAATTATGAGTAATGAGTGACCACCATATGAACTGGTCAAAGGAGAACACCGCCTTTGTCATCATTGCCATATAATCCGGAGAGGTTTCGCTAGGGAAATCAACCGTTGCCAATTGCCCAACAGACCCCTCGTAGGATTGCGGACCCCACGGGGTATTTACCGTCCCAGAATACGTGGTTGTCCAATATTTGGTTGGGTCGCTATGGTATAGCGCTAAATCGTTATCTAATTGAATAGACGTTTGCTGAACCCGCGTGATGTAACTGCTAAGTTTAACAAGCAGGGAGGGTGGCTCCGAAGACGCATATTCTTCAATCCGCCCGCAAATGAACTCGGCTGCAATGTGCCCCGCAATTCCAAACTCTTCCACACTAATGCCGGTAATCGCACCAGACAGCAAGTCTAAACCAATACCTAAACCAGGGTCTTCATTATCATTCAGTGACAAAAGTAAAAAACAATTGGCACATTTCCCGATGGTATACGTATACAGCTGGTCATTGAAAGTCTGCAAGTTTTTAAGGTTGGTTTTCACACGCAACACATTCTCGGTGGTTGGGTCTGGGATGGACATATTTTATATAAGCGGAGATTATGTTCTTAATGGTGTTGATGTAAGGTATGAGAATAATATAAATCATAGTTTTATATTATAATTTAAAAAACGAATACGTTACTAAATAGTTTACGGGCGATAATCGCGTATCTTAATAATCCACGAATTATTATATCCGACTCTATATTCTTTATTAAACAGGGTATTTCTGTTATCTGGTCTTATCCACTGAAACATACAACGAAACATATATATGTAGTCTATAGATTTTCTTTAATATTAAATTATACATATGGTTTTACATATGTTTTTACATATGTTTTTACAACCGTTTACGCGCTTGAAGAAGCGGTGGACGCGACCGACACGGATTTGGGTTCCATTTGGTTGTTTGATGTATAACTATCGGAAGAAATTGCCCCATCTAGTTCTAGTCTTTGCGCCGCATTGGCTCGCGAGGGCGTGGGCTTCTTTTGCAGTATTAAGTTGTCATTGTCAACCGAATATTTAATAATGTTGGCGGTATTCAAGGAAGAATATACGCGATTCGGTAAGTTCACTCGCTGTTGCATAAGATAAAACGCCCGCTCATTTGGGTTAAACTCTACGGCTTGATACATATACTTCAATGAGGCAATCGTGTTTAACTGCTCAAGCATTTCGTCCAAATACAGCGTGGTCGCCATCTCAATATGGTTTGGGTCCCCGCTATTGTTAAACTCCTCAATGTGCCCTCGTAATGCTTTAATGTTTTGCTCAAGAGCAATCTCCGTCTCTTTCAAGGTTTGGTTTCTCTTTCGGTTGTTTGTAATGAACTCAACCAGTAGCATAAAGTTTTCATAATCCTTAATCACGCTGGAAAGCGCTTGGTTTGTGAGTTGGTAGTTCTTGAGCGCGTCATTTTTCTGCGAGTATCCAAAAATCGCATTGTTCTTTTCTTTTATAATGCTGTTTTGCAATCCTTTAATAATCTCCTTGTTGAAAGTCATCGCCTTGTCAAAGAAAACCGTGTAGGGAACCATAATTTGAATATCCAGCGTGCAAGGTTCCGAATCATCCCCGCACGTCGCTTTTAATATTCGCGAGGTCTTATCCACATTGTTCTCGTCGGTTTTGTCCTCCACAAACTCAGTTCTAAAATTAGTCCCCACATTACGCTTGCAATTAATACATTTGGGTTTCGTTCTTCTGTATATGTTTCTCCTTTGTCTCCAGCTTACGTCCCCGTGATTGGAAGAAATGTTTTTCTTAATTTCTTCCTTTTCGGTTTCATATTGCGCTTTATAATTGTAGTAACTGTCTATCGCTTCATAATACTCGGCTAACTCTGTCTCCTCCTCTTCGGCGTAATACATTGCTTCATCTAGGGCAGAAAAGGAATACGATTTGGAAGAAGCAACCGCGGTGTCAGGGGTATAGGAAACCTTACCGTCTGTCCACGCACTAAATGAGTCTTTCCCAGAATAAGAGCGACTGCTTGGATACTTTGGAGAGGGTGGATACTGAGGCGAAGGGTAATCCGGGGATGCGGGTGTCAATATTTCTTGGAGTTTGTCCTCTCTGCTCACAGGCGTATTCGGCGGGTCATCTTTCCCCTGATTAATAAAATACTGCGCGGTGTTCGTGCCTTGTTGTATCAGGTCTTGCGCGGCACTTGTGCCGGTATCTATCGCCTCCTGAACCCTGGTCTGCCCGTCGTTAATCAAGTTTTGCACTGCATCGGTTCCATTACTAATGGCACTTTGAATTGCGTTTGTCCCAGACTGCAAAGCTTCCTGCAATGCATTTGGTTCCTCTTTTTTCATTTCTACGGTAGGGTCAAACTCTTGTAACTCTCCTATGCTCTGAATGGTAGGAGCATTTGGGTTATTGATATTATTATTGTTTGCGGACATTTATATAATTAAACAATATATTTTTGTGGAGTGAGGCGCATATCCAACCCAAAGACACGCATTAACGGTGTTGCCTTGCTTGCCGTCTAACAATGTCATACTCATTGTCCCAATGGGGTAACCCAGTAATCAACTCTTGCTGTTCCCGTTTTCTCGCGGATTGGTAATTGGCAATCTTGGATAATATGTATTGCTGTTTTTTTTTGTCCTTTTCTATCCTCTCTTCCTTACTTAATTTCCCCTTGTATTTATAAAGTAATAACCCGCCTAAAATAGTAAAAAATACTGCACATAGTCCAATGTTAAACATTGTATTGTAATACTTGTCTTTTAATATTCTGCACTGTTTTAAGGACTCGTTTAAAAAGTATTTTACACCAGGTTCGATTAAGGTTGGTGCGCTGATACTGGAAAAATGCATATATTGAACGCATATTAATATTTTGGAGGTTTATCATAATACCATTTGTCTTGTATTGTGATAAATGTAAAATTGAATTAAATAGAGCGTTATAGTATTGGTTACATTAATTGTTATACTAGCGTATCCTCATGAATACCCATCGCCCTCTTGTTAAAGATATGCACAATCTACCAACATTAAAGAATGCCCTCAATCATAAGCCGATACTTAAATGGGTTGGAGGGAAAAGCCAAATTATAGATTCTCTGATTGGAGAGTTCCCAACGGAAATGAATAATTATTATGAACTCTTCCTAGGTGGGGGGAGTGTATTGATTGCTTTATTAACTATGGTTCAACAAGGTCATATACATTTGCACGGAAATGTATATGCGTATGACGTAAATGAAGCACTTATTTATGTGTATAAAAACATACAAACACAACACAACGAGCTGTATGAACAACTACAGCAGGTTATTATAGAGTATAATGATTGTATTCAAGGCGAACTAAACCGGACCCCCCAAAACATTCAAGAAGCAAAGGAATCCAAGGAAAACTTTTATTATTGGATACGGTCGTTGTATAATAAATTGACCCAAGAAGAAAAGACGACTGCATATGGCTCGGCATTGTTTATATTTTTGAACAAAACGTGCTTTCGTGGTATGTTTAGGACGGGGCCAAACGGGTTTAATGTTCCGTATGGAAACTATAAAAATCCAGAAATTATGAATAAAACGCATTTGGACCAAATCCATAATCTGATACAAGGGGTTCAATTTGAGTGTTGCGATTATCGTGTTGCGTTGCAAAGGATTTCAACCGATGTAAACGATTATGTATATCTGGACCCTCCCTATTTCCCAGAAACCAAAACATCCTTCACTGGATATACAGAAAAAGGATTCTCTCTGGCTGACCATATGGATTTATTTGCAGGGATTCATGCGCTCACTGAAAAAAACAAGAAGATAATGATGAGCAACGCAGATGTAGGTGAGGTCCGAGGTAGTTTCGGTGAGAGCAAATATACGATTCGGTCCATTTTGTGCAAACGCGCTATAAACTCAAAAAATCCAGATACCAAAACAAACGAGGTCATTATTACAAACTATTAACATATCACTACGCATTTACCCATTCATTTGCATTTACCCATTGATTCACTTTTTCAAAATAGTTTGGTTCGTCTCCAAATAGGGTAACAATGTTGTGTTCTGCAAGTATCCTATTTAGAACCGTGTATTTTTTTTCGTCCGAACACATTTTTTTCTGCAAGTAGTCGCTCACACAAAACCCATAACATACTTCAAACTCGCCCTCTAACATTATTTCATACTCTCTTTTCAACCCAGGCCCTGCCCATAGTTTGGTTTCAACGGAGCCAGACACGTGTTGCTCTTTCTTTTCTAAAATCTTGATTTCCTTCTTGCCGGTAGAGTATTCAATAATGTATGCCTCGTCAGGGCATCGGTAAAGCTCGATATTATATTTTTGACGCATATATTTTTTTAGCCCATTTTGCAAGACAAAGGTGATTCTTTTGTCCTCAAATTGTTTTGTTAAATAGAAGTCGAAGCCTTGTGTTTGCTTGTTTTGGAAAGAACGCTTTTCGTAACCCATCTCAATCAATCTAGTCTGGTTGTTTGTTTTTTCTTCAAAAGATTTCCCGTGTAAGTTTGTGTTTGCACCTCCCGCGCCCGTTCCCCGGTTGATAACTTGTTCTGTTTTCTTGTCATCCCCCTCTGTAAAGTTTTCTACAATAATTAATTTTGGTTTCGGAATGTATTTTTTTGGTTTCTTTTCACTGAATGCGCTTTGTTCAAATCCCTCACTAGTATTTGTGTTGTTGGTGTCCTCCATTTATATATTTTACCACAATAATTTGGTTACAAAGTTTTTTCAATTTTGTGTTGGACACGTTTGGTCATAATAGGTTTGTGCTACATAAATGTTTAGACATACCTTTGCTTATCTGGTGCGCAAGAGTTACGCATTAGGGGTTATAATTATTTCTCTCGGCCACGCAATAATTATAAATATATCGTGTAAGTATATATGGACCTCACATACGCATCCTTGTTAGTATTTTTTTTAATTACGTTAGCTTATTTTTATTATTTTAAGCAGGAGGTAGACTTTTCTGCAAGCGATGTCAACTACAGTGATTACACATCCAGTAATATGATGCGTCTTGGGTTATACTTTATCGTAGTCTTGTTGCAACAATACATATTCAACCTTATCTCCACCGTAAATAAATGCGGGGGAACAGTTGGGAAGAACATATTGTCCACTCTTATTCTTACGATTATCCCGTGGGTTCTCCTTTTTGGCTCAGTAATTATGATGCTAATTGTATACCCAGGGTTAAAAAGCTCGTTCGCGGATGTAGTTGGTTACTTTTTCATTTATGATAAGGCGAACGACATACTCGGTAGCATCATTGTGGACACCAATTTGGAAGAAACCTTAAACAAATCGTTGGGCGAGAACAGCGCGAATACCAAGCCCTTTAAAATCGCGGCGGAAGCCATTATGAAACTATGCGGGAACAAGGGCATTTTAGTAAATGCAATGAACCCCGTAAATTTTGAAAACATCTGGTCTGTGTTGCAACCCTTGGTCGTGCCCGAAGTGAAGTTGGATGAGCCCAAACTAAACACATTCAAGTCCCAGTTAAAGGAGCTGGTATACCGTAAGGACAACATCGGGGAAGGAATGTGGTATATCTACACCGGAATACTGCTTTCCTCCATTGTTTCTTACAACTTAATCTCACGCGGGTGCGAGAAAAGCCTGAAGCAAATAGAAGACGCCAAGAAGAAGTATACAGACACGGTCAAAAAAATAGAACCGAAAAAGATGAACGACTACGCAGATAAACCGTATCAATTATAAAAGATGTGCGAGTAATGCACGTATTGCAATACTGCTAAATAGGAAATGATGCCTAAAACAATGGACAACAACCAAATAGGAAGAATGGTTTTGTTCCGGTAACCAACCCCAAAATCACGTATACTTCCATCGGTGTTGTAGAAAATAGCGGGTCGGTTTACTTGGATGATTGTGTAAATCGCTAAAAATAAAATAATTGCCGACATTGTAATATTGTTGCGCACAAACTGTTTGAACATAATTAAGTCTTATATTATAATGATTTTTAAAAAATAAATAAAAACGAACATTTGAATCTTTACATCTTTACATCTTTACATCTTTACATCTTTACACCTTTTTACATTTCAAACGCCTACTTTATTTTACTTCAAATGATTTCCAATAATTATGTATGTATTCTAATTCTTTTTTTTTATTGTCTTCCAATTTTGGATAATTTAATTCATTTATAAGCCAACGATAACTGTCTTTTTTAATTTCTTGAAGTCTTGATTGATACATATGTTCTAAAATATTGTATCTACTAATTTTTACATTATGTTCTCTAACAAACAAATTAATGAGTGATATAATTCTTATATTTGAACAATACAAAGCACACCCATAGATAAACTCAATTATATGTGGGTTTGATAAAATGTAATCAGTGTGAAATATTAACATTTTTTCTGTTGAATTATAGTCTAATTTAGTTTCATAAAAAGAACACATTTTATAATATATTATATTATTTAAAATAAGATATTTTTAAGTAATATTTAAAGTAGTTTTAAAGGCGTTTGAAATGAAAAAAGGTGTAAAACTTTTGATTATGGATTGGCCAGTTAATTTTATCAATTCATAAACAGATAAAATTATACTTTTTTATATTTCTTTTGCGTGGATAAAATGACTAATAATCCTCATTCTCTTCCCCGTGTGGGTCTCCGTCAAAATAGTCCTCCCCCATATCTTGCATATTGTATTCGTCATTCTCGTTCTGTAGCGCAAGGTCCTCCTCCAATGCATCCTCCGCATACTGCTCCATATTTTGTGCCGTCACGTTTTTATTTGCAAACAGCCGGCGCTCTAACCGTTGGTAATTCTCGTTATTCTTGCGAATATCATCGTCCGATGCGTTCTTATCATATGTAGTAAGACCTTTCTGAAGACCTACGTTCCAGTCTCCTAGTTTATGCATTTTCAGCATTTTGTCTACTTGTCTGGATTCAATGGACATCTTTTCCAACTTGGAGGTAAACGTCTCCTTTTCGCTCTGCTGAATCTTAAACACGCTACCCATAATGAAATCATACGATATGTTCACCATAATTTTATGGTTTTCCATCAAGTCCAAGTATGCGCGCAATAAGGTGGCTACGTTATGCTTGATTCCTTTTAGTTGCCCCTTATTAATCTCTTCTGCGTATTCCGCATATTGCGCATCTTCAAACACCTCGTCGCGTCGGCTTGCCTCTCGGGTCGCCTCATTTACAAAATTGGTTGCATCGGTTGGCTTCTTTGATGACAATGGCGCCAATGCGGTATTACAAGCGAGAATGTATCCATTCAATGTCTGCAAAAAGTAAAACTCAAACAGATGCAATCCCGTTTTCGCGTCAAACAGGTTCATCGTCGCGCTGTCTTTGTCTGGGTCATTTCTTCCTTTCTCTTTGTTACCAACCATAATATTTGTAGCCACAGGGCTCTTATTTGCTAGCTCCAACAACATAGGCAACACCTCGGTAACGTTCTTTAACACATTGGTTAACGATTCGTTCCCATAAAACGAATGCAGCTGGGTGTAATATTCAATAATCAACCTAGATATATTGGACGAATCGTAAGGGGAAATGTTCCAGTGGTTTGGAATAGACACCTTCATGGTTGTGTATGTGTTCTGCTTTAAGATAACATTGGGGAAGATATTTATGAAATTGGTCAAGTAGGTTTTAATAAAGTGAAGCGAGTTATGCACATCGCTGTTGGGGGTTTGCGCAAGCTTACGATTGGATTGCCCTCCCCAATCCATAATGGAGTTCAAAAACTGGGTAGTTCGCTCCAATTGCACTTTGGATACTTTCCCGTGTAGCTTAATGAATTGGATGATTTGTTTTTTCATATTTTTATTGCTGGTAATCAAGTAGTCGCGCAGTTTGTCCACGAGCTCGTTGTCTTCGTGATGGATATGCGAATCTACCGTTTGTTGCGAATAGTGGTCAATCAGTTCCCTTACATGGGCGGTGAATGCGTTTGGTATTACCTGCGTTTGCACACCATTAATGCATTCACGTAGCTGTTGTATCGGCAAGGGGACATTGGCGACTGCCCCTACATTCACTACATTCTTCTTGCTAATTGCCAGCAACAATTGGATAACATCTTCGTTGGAATACTCGCGCCCATCCGACTTGAGTTTGCTGATTTGGGTTTCAATGGTATCGGATTTGTCCAGATTTAATGGCTTCTCCTTGCAGAATCGTATTAATTCATCGGGAACCGGTTTGATGGAATTAAACTTGCAATAATGGATAAAGGCGCGGTAAATGGTTTCTCTGCTGTAGGCGATGTCCAGAGGAGGGAAGATGTTTTTGGTGTTCACACGGCTAGAAATAATGCACGAGTTGGTGTAGAACTTGATGTCGCGCAAAATATTCGCATAAGTGTTCACAACGTAATTGTATTGCTCAATATTGGCATTTTTGTTTTTGAAGTATTGCAAAAAGTTCTTGCCCTCGTCGTCGTTACAGCACGCATTTTCTAGTGCAAGTCTACCCCCTAAACTAATCAGCAGGTTGAACTTGTTTTGCTTTTTGGCGTTCTTGGTTATCACTTCGGTGATTACTTTTTGGATTTCTTCCTGCACTGCATACGAAAACCGAATAATATTCCCCTGAAGCATCGCCAGTTGGTTCTCCTGTTTATACGAGCCATCTCGCAAGTGGTCTAATAAGCTTTGATTAAAATGGGGAGGAACGGGGTTCAAATGCGTCATTTTAAAAGGCACCTGAGGAGGAAGAAAGGTCGTCATTCGCTTTATGCTAAACCGCTCCTCCAAAATATCCAGCCGGTTCAATCCCATCTCCACCTCCTGCAAGTAATCGTATTTGTTTTTGATTTTCTGCGTAACCTCCTGAATCTGGGACAAATAACTCTCAATGTAGTTATAAATCGTGGTGGAAATATATTCTTCCTTTTTCTTGAGCAGCACATTCCAAGGCGACATATTCACGCGAATCTTGTATGCAATGCACGCAATATACTGGATAAAGGATAAATCATTTCCTTGGCGCAATGGATACCCCTCCAATGAACTGCTGCAGCCAGGGTATGTTTTACGGGTGCGCACGGTAGGTATATTCGTTTGCACCGCAATGATAAACATACCAAACGTCAAGTATAAATAGATGGTGTTTTTCATATCTTCATACGAAGTGGTCGGCTTGCCTTTCTTCTCCAGCGCCTCATTTCGCGCCATATGCTCCTCCTCGGTAGGAAGAATCGTGTTGACAGTGTTTTTCACATTTCTCACAATAAACTCCATCTGCCCAGGGATAGAAATACCTGCTGCAATCGAGAGCGCATTCACAATCTTATAAATCAGCTGCGTCTCTGGGCTCATAGCGGCTTTCTCGGTGCGAACATTTTCCGAGCTGGGTTGAACCTCACCCCAATCTGCTTCCTCCACGCCTCTGCTCTGGATTCGGAATCCCTCCTCATCAAATCCCTCTTCCTCGCTAAAGTCCGTGAATGCAATAAACTTGCCGCTGTATTTATCCACAATTCGGTCGCCCTCTTCGCTGACTACCCCGTTAGAACGAATCACTTCATTCAGTGTATCTCTATAATTGTCGGGGGACACCAAGAAGGCATTGGCAAGGGTAAAGAGGAAGATAGGAACAAGTGGCACATTGGATTTGTTGCAGTAAAAGAAGTTCCCGTCTTCGTTGGGTAAGTTGGCAGGTCTGGTGCACAAACGCACAAAGGACACAATATTGTCATACTTCTGCCCGAGGTCTTCCTGACCCATAATGAAATCCAAATACTTGGAATACGGGGACACGGGTGAGTCCACATCATCTACCAGCTTAATCCCTAGGTCGTAATTGGCAACCGTGTTTTTCAAATAATCGCGCTGTTGGATTTCAATCCGCTTACGAATCGTGTGCACATTGTAGTCAAACACGCGCTGAAGTTCTTTCATTTGCTCTTGCTTGGAAGTATCATATTGCTTATCAAACTGGTCCAAAATACTGGACATGGATTTGAGTTGCAAGTTGTCTTTGTTCACATCCAGACTCTCGCACAATCCGTTCACCTTTTGCGCAGAATATAAGCAGTCGTTTTGAAAGTTGCACATTGCATTTTGGTCTCCCTCAAACATCTCTTTGCTCGCTTTTTCGTCCAGGCTCCACACATTATGCTCGCGAATATAAAACTCAAACTGGTTGTTGACAGTATTAAAAAACACGGCATAATCTCCGTCGCGCACCTTCTTCATACCGGTTACCATGGATTTCGCATGCTCTATCGCGACGGCTTCTGAGAACTTGTGCTTGCTCTGCAGTTTCTCAATCAGGAACTCCTCAAAATCCGAATTGTTTTTTCGGTTTCGCTCGCTAGCGTAATCATCTAACAAACCATATGGGGTGTTGTCAAACTCTCTGTCATAATAAATACTGACTCCATTGTCGGCATCAATTTCGGTTTTGACGCGATATTTTTTCGCAATGGTATAATTGACGCACTTGTCATTCGCCACATTCGCGGCTTTGTTTCGCTTTTGAGAGGCATTCTCGGTGACAAGTAGCTCGGCAATATGCGAGGGATACTTTAAATGGACATTGGAAAGCGCGCACGCATTGTAAAAAGATGCGCCATAATCATACAAATACATATGCTTTATCATTTCCGAGATGGTTTTGGTCTTGTTCCTCTCAAACTCGTATTCCTCTATAACCGCCACGGTGGCATCGCGGTTTAATCCAAACGAGTCGTATACGATTTTTTGATTGTTTACTCCGCTCACCATTTTTTTAGAATGGATATATTTCAACGTATTAAAGTCTCGCTTGTTTTCCAGAAGCATTTTGTTGAACTTGGATATTTTGCAGTCGATAAACGCAATAATTAACTGGTATTGCTTGTATGTCAGGTCATCCGTGTAAATCATAAACGGCTCTAGCGCATCAATAATGTTTACCAGCGACACCTTGCCGTGAATATACTTGGCCATAATGTTAAACACGTTACGGATAGTGGGGACGACTTTATCCAAATACTCTTCGTATAGTTGTTCTCTCGTCTTGTCTTCTGCGTTGCGGGTTTTTAACGCGTAGTGGTTAATCGTATCAAAATAATCCTTGTATCCTTGCTCCTCTTTGGCGTGCTTGTTTGCATTATTTAACAGGGCGCTCGCGCCTTCTTCCTCCGTCAAGTGAACATTGATGGAATGAATCGGGGTGTTTTCCTTTAACAGTTGCCAGTAGTTCATAAAGCTTTGGTTCAATTGGGATGAAACCAAAATATTCGTATTGGGTAGGTTTATTTTAGAGAACTGGATTGCAGGCACAGGAAGAGTTAAGATGGATTGAATAGAGATTTTATCCGGAGGAGTTAAATACCCCACATCGGAATCCATTACTGCACCGGTATGCACCGTGTTTTCCAAATGGGTGATTCCTGTATTGTATTGTTGTAGTAAAAACCGTTTTCTTCCTAATGTTCCCTCTTTAAACGTGGTGGAATAAAAGTTCTCATAGTTGTCTATGAGCACTGGCATATCGTGTTGCACAGTTTGTTGGAGGATTATATCTTGGTTATCGTCCATTTGCAAGTTGCGGTTGTTGAACGGCACAAAAAATGGATTCAATGAGTTATAAAGCTCCACATAGGTGTTTCGGTCGTTTGAAATCGGCGTGCTTTTGCTCTCCTCAATGATGGTGTTCATTTCACCCATGTTTTCATAAAAGCTCAATCTGGATATATCTGGAATGTCGTTATCCACTAGCACCACTTCTTCCGTAGCGTAAATCTTTTTTTCATTTTTGGCGACTTTCATCACCCAATACAGTTTGGAGTTCCCCTTTGCAAGCACCTCTTTCAACGGCTTGTATAAATGTGACTTGACAGTAGGTCGGTTAATCACACCGTTCTTGTTGAAAACTGAAAACTTTTCGCGCAATTGCTTGTATCTTTCAATAATGGTATGGATATCATTTAATACGGTAGGGGTTTGCTTGTTGGTTGGTATGGTTGAAAGCATCCCGTCCATCATATCGTTTGTTTGGACTTCAATATTGTATCGCTTGTATTTCGCGTCTACCTCTACGTATTGAATAATGGGCGCATTAATGTCCCCAAACACAATATGGTCGCCCTGTATAGAGCGGTCCACCTTTTCTTGCGCTTGCGTGCTTAATATGCGCGAATCGGGTATATCATACGAGTCTTCCTCCCCCTCCACATCATACATTCTATTTTCAATTTGTCTCATTTCATCCGAGTCAATGGATGAAGCCGTATCATTCCCTAATATGTCGTCTAATATATTCCAACTCTTTTTGCGAGGCTCAATTGGCTCTGGCTCTTGCACTTGTTCTTCCGCTTTTTCTTTTTCTAACTCGTCTTCCTGAGCGGATTCTGGTTTGCGCCTTATTTCAAACCGTTCAATGGGAATATCTTGCGGGATACCACGGTAATTAAACGGAATGTAAATAACACGACTGCTTGGGTAAGCCGTGACCTCAATCATATCCTCCTCTAGATTGGTGATTTCACCGGTAATGATAGCAGGGGTGTCACCACCAAAATAGATGTTTACCCAGACTCCAGGAAGAAGATTGTTTTGTCTTGCGTATCCCTTGCGCTCATCCCTGCTAACGAGCTCGATGCTGGTAATGGAGTTGTTGTCTATTACGCCATTGCTATCAATGTTGATTTGGTCGCGTTTAAAGGTTTGAATATTAATAAGTATAATCTTATCCTCATCAATGTAATCAATGTAAAAACGCTTCTTGTGCAACACTTCGTTTAATGGCGCAAAAATGTCCACGACATCGCCCAGCTCCAAGCCAATAGACGGAGTCTCGCCGGTTTCTTCGGTGTCTTCTGTCTCCGTCTCCGTCTTTTCTTCCTGTATTGGTTCTTTTGATTCATTATTTTCTGTCCCATTGTCCTCCACTTCTTGTTCGGATGCTTCCTCCAATGGAGTCTCCATAACGGTAGCATCCGGCTTATCTATATTTTCAGAAGCACTCGAATCATTATTGTTTGCTCCAGTGAATGCAGATGACATTTACCTTATATATAACAAAGAAATTTTATATCATATATTCTGCCGATAGGAAGAAATAAAGGAGGACATAGATATACTAAACGTTTGGAATTGACGTGCTAGCTACCAAGCCCATTTCAAATTGGGAATGTGGAAATCATTTAAAGAGATGAGACCAATATATATATTCTCATACACACGATTTTAAAGAATGTTCCCGGTATATAACTTATCTAAAATCAACGGCTTTGCGGAATTGTTGGGTCTACGAATGGGCACTCCTTCAGAAGAAACAGGTGAATGCAAACCAAATAAGCATATTGTTGCTACACAATCTAAATATGTCAAGAAGTCTGGCGAAAAGCATGGTGAAGAGGAAGAAAGCATTGTAGCCAACTATACCATGTTCCATTATGACAAGAGCATTTTGTCCAACTGTTTGGTTGAGGAATATGGGTTGTTAAGGTCCGTCATTGCAAACGAGAACAAACAGCTGATATCCTTCTCCCCTCCCAAATCACTGCAAGCGGATGATTTCATTAAAATGTTCCCTTTGCGCGAGGAGGCCGTCATTGCCGAAGAGATGATTGAGGGCACAATGATTAACGTGTTTTGGGATGCGCAATTAAATATGTTTAACCTCGCTACCAAGAGCACCATCGGCGGGAACGTGTATTTTTTCAAGAACAAGGAGAAAAAAACATTCAAGATGATGTTTGAAGAGGTGGCAGCCATTGCCAAGCTGGATATTCAAAAGTTGAATAAGCAGTTTTGTTACAGCTTTGTGATGCAACACCCCGATAACCGCATTGTGGTTCCTTTTGCTAAACCACAACTATATCTTATCGCGGTATACTCGATTGTGCAAAAATGCGTCAACGATGCAGTCTTTTTAGATGTATACCAGTGCAACCCTTACGACGCGTATGACTGGACTCAAACCGGCGTTCAGTTCCCAAAAAGATACGAAAATTGGAACAATTATACCGAGCTAATCAACAAGTATGCTTCCCTGAATACCCCTTATACCACATTAGGGGTAATGATTAAGAATATGCAGACGGGTGCAAGATGCAAAGTGCGCAATCCCGTGTATGAAGAGGTGCGCCAGTTGAGAGGAAACCAACCAAAGCATCAGTATCAATATTTGAGCTTGAGACAGCAAGGCAAGGTGCGCGACTTTTTAAAGTATTTCCCTGAATACAAAAAGGATTTCTCCCAGTTCAGAGAGCAGGTGCACGCATTCACAAACACCTTGTATTTGAACTACATTAGCCACTTTATTAAAAAGGAGGCACCCATTGAAACATTTCCCGAGCAGTTCCGAACGCATATGTTTAAACTCCACGAAAAATACAAGACCGAACTGAAACCGAATAACTCGTATGTCTCCAACACCGTTGTGATTGAACACGTCAACACACTGCACACCTCTCAACTAATGCACGTGTTAAACTATAATTTCAAGGTTCATAACAATGATTGTAAAAAAAATAGGGTGCAAGACCCTAGCGCAACCAAGGATGTAAATAAATCAAATGATAACAATGATGTCAATAATGCGAATGATGACAATAATGCGAATCAGACGAGTGATGCAAAGGATGCAAATAATACAACGGATACAAGCGCATAACACTCATATCCCCGTATTTAATTAATCAATAGTGAACAACATTTCAATAAGCCTCTCAATATCTTCATATTTGTATATATTTAGTTGTAAATACACAATGTTGTTTATGTATTCCAAGGTTTCCATTCGGATTTTAAATGCGACATCCGTTATTTTATCTTGCAATATGTGTTGAATATCCTGCGAATACACTGTAAATATGTGCACCAAGGCTGGATGCAGCTCTGTTAGCACATCGTTACTGTATATGTTTAACACATTTTTTATAAGACGCTTCGCCTCAATTACGCGAGGGGTTTGCTCTCTCGCACCTAACATCGCGGAGATGCAAGCGCATTGTTTTAATATTGGCAAATGTTCAAATGCTTTTATCTGAACGGATTGATTCATAGCATCCTCATTCTGGATGGTAAGGCAGACTTGCTCGCGCTTTTCTTGCATTGTGTTGGTTGTGTTCATTTTGTAGTGTGTATGTATGTATATATTTTTTATCATTTAATAATGACAATAATTGTAATTCAATTTTTTACATTTATTTCTTCTATTTGTTCTATTTCTTCTATTTCTTCTATTTGTGCTATTTCTTTTTTGGATTATGCACAAGATATAAACATAACCCAACTCATAATGTAATTGAGAACCGCGATGGAATCTATTGCCAACTTGACTTATTCCAGCAAAAATGATATTCTTGACCCGTTATCTATCATTATCAAACTGTTTATTTACTCTATGAAACCGGTTGGCTCCAAAATATCCATCGGAAACAACCGCTTATACATCCAGGAAAACACCTACATTCAAGGGGTGTGGCGAAAATGGAACGGAGACACCAAGAATGATATCAATATTTTGCTTTGCCCGATTCTGTATGCGTGCATCCACTATTTGAAACAACCCGAGCACCAACTCTTGTTTATGCCTATATTTAAGCAGGCGCAGGACGGGTTGGTGAATATGAAGCAAACCTATGCCGGTACCCCCATTGTATACAATATTGAACACATCGCAAACATATTGAATATGTTTTTGGACAATCCGGAAGCGGTGAATGTGCACGAGGCCAACTCCATAGTAAACATTGATACCCCAATGTATAAGATAAAAGAAAACATATATCATCATCTGAATGATTCTTGGACGAATCATAGGAAGAACATTTTGTTCGGATACGTAAAAGAAATATTGGAGGTCAATAATACTACGTTAAAGCTGATGCTGATTGATGGGTTAAGCAAGTTTATGGAATGTATGGACACCATTGTCGCGAATGTGCTGTTAAATAACCGCATCTAAGGGTATCCAATATATAGAAAAAAAACATAATGTAAACGAAGATTGTTTACATTTTGTTTGTATTTATTTATTATATGTATTTTCGTGTTGTTTTGTTTTATTGTTGTGATGCCTTATGCGTTCTTGTCTACAAACATAGATTTGATTTTATTAAATGCCTTGACGGAATCTTCAATGCACGATTTGAAATTAATTTTAATCGACGCTTTATCAATGGAGTCCTTGTATGCTAGGCGGATAATACTAAAGTCATCGTGGGGATGCATCTTTTTGAACCCGCAGTAAGTGAGTATTTTCATTTGCTCAAAATATTTGGTATAAAACATAAACTCCAACACTTTGCCAAGGGTATAGTCCTCGTTTATAAGCGTAATGTCGTAACAATTGTCCATTGTATTATTCGCAGGAGCAATCGGGACTTCATCTGTATCTAATGCGCTCGCCATTTTTGCAAGACGATTGTTTAACACATTGCACGCAATAATGACTAGCATTGGGTTTGAATGCAAGCACACGCTGGTAATCGTGTATTTAAAGCAATCGGGTTTAATTACGCGCATCCCGTCTAACAGTTTCCAGTCTTTTGATTTTAATACAATGTCCTCATTGCTGATACCGGCGTTTTTCCATTCTTGCACTTTTTTCACGAGCGCCTCTTGCTTCGCATCTGCGTCCACTACGCATTCATACGAGCACGTGCCCACCGCATTGAAGCACGTGTCCTCGTGGGCAGTGCCAATAGAGAACTTGCACGTGAAGTGTAGCTTTTCGCCTGGGATTTCCTCGGCGATTTTGGGGCGAAGTCGGACAAAATCCACATAATACTTTTGCCCGCTATTGGATATGAAAGGAGGGAATATTTCTTCCAATTTGCTTTTGGGGAAATACTCGCCGGTGCTAGTATCCTTGATTTTAAAGTGCTCGGTAGTGCATATTAATGTGCTATCCGTATTGTTTTCAATGTTCACTTCTAGGAGTAACCGGTCAATCGGGTATTCTTCGGGGGACATATGAACTGGGATGCAATTGAGTCGCTGCTTCAATAGTTCATTGTTTAGACGAGTGGTATTCGCCATGAAATGAATAAGTTTAGGAGAGTTGATGTCTGGCTGCGCGGTTTTGAATACCACGAGCGGTATATCGGACAACAAAGTGCGCCGTAACGCATTGGCAATGGATACATTCGTGTTTTTTAGCACAAATGTGGTATTATTAAAGTCGTTGGTATTAATTTCGCTATCAAGAATTGGCTCCATGGTTGTATTATATTATAACATACTATTTAATATTAAATAAAGTTCAATTTTTTGATTGGGGAGGGTTGTATTTGTGATTGTGTATATCTTCATTAGTTATCTGCATTAGTTAAAAATATTAAACATAAAACATAGAGATAAAGTAATGAGTTCAATAATTTATTATAGTAATTTTTGCGAGCATTCCAAGCGATTATTGCAAGGGCTTGCTAAATCGCAAGTGTCCAAAGATATTCATTTTATTTGCATTGACAACCGGATTAAAGAAAATGGGAAGCTGTTTATTCAGTTACCCAACGGGCAAAAGATTATTATGCCAGAAAACGTTACCAAGGTGCCTGCGCTTCTCTTGATTAACCAGAACTATAAAATCTTGTATGGCGAGGAAATTAACAACTATTTCCGACCCAGACAGGAAACCATCACAAAACAGGTGACCCACAATAATCTAGAGCCGTTTGCATACTCCTTTGGAGGGAGTGGCTTTAGCGGAATTGTGAGCGACCAGTTTAGCTTTTTGGATATGGATGCGGATTCGTTAACCGCCAAAGGCAACGGGGGCGCTCGACAAATGCACAACTATGTGACGATGGACTATATGGATACGATTACCGACGCAAACGATAATGGGTCTGCCAAAAACTCGGGCAGAATGACGGAAAGCGAAATTGAACGATTCCAAAAAGAACGAGAAAAAGATATGAATACAATGAAAGGTCGTCCGCCCATATAATATTTGCGAATGAAGCCTATTATTAAGTTTGAAACTATTTAAAAATAATAAAGGAAGAAAGTAATAAAGACAATATGGCTACACCGAACTTTCAGACCCTGTTTAACGACCATTTTATGGAGTTTATTGATGCAATACAGACCGTATTTCCAGAGAATGTGGATATTATGTCTGCAAAAAACTCGTTATCCGCGATTCGCAAAGCCAACCCCAAACTAATTGTTAAGATTTGGAATAAGTATATTATCGTGCCATATCAAAATCAAATTAATGAAGGGAATGTCGAGTTCTTCCTTTTAAAGGATTATTCGAAAGATTTAGTGAATGCGAACAATCAAGGCCAAATTATGGATGCCATTAATCGTTTGCGCGACCCGGTAAGCCAAATGAACCCAAAAGAGCAACAAAACGTGATGAAATATTTGCAGAACTTAAGCAAGCTTGCGAACTTGCACTTTGCCGCGAACCCGTCTGCGCTTCTATAATTTGTTTAGTTTGTAGGAGTTGGGTAGTTGGGTTGGCTTGGGTTTGTATTTGCATTAGTATTAAATATATTTAAATTATCGTGTAAGTTTGATTTAAATATATGTTATAGTAATAGTTTATAATATGCCAAAAAACAAAAAATCTTCCAAACATACTGCAAAAAAAAGCACGTCCCAAGCAGAAGAAGACAACTTCCCGCTTCCGGACTTCAATAAAATGCCCGAAGTGATTCCCGAGGAGTTTGTCAAGATTATCCAAGACTTTACCGAGGATATTGCCATCACGTTCCCCGAGTATAAACCCATTATGGACAAGTGGTGGAACAACAAGGAGGCCGCTTTGCGCGCAGAGCATTCTGAAGACCCAGAACGTTTAGAGATGTTATTAAAGGAAGAAAAGGAGAACAAAACGAAACTCGTGTTTTTACATTGCTTGCACGTCATCCCTGCCCGATTTTTTGATATTTTGTATAAAAATGACACCATCTTTGAGGATGGCAGTGAGGTAAACACAGAGTTTTTACCCGGAATTGTGTTTAAATATTTATGGTCGTGCGACATTAGCGAAAACACCCGAGACACCATTTGGAAATATTTGCAGTTGTTGTTGTTTTCTATTATCAATTGCGTAAAGAGCAAAGAAGATTTTGGAGAATCCGCCAAGCTGTTTGAGGCGATAGATGAGAACGAGCTCAAGCGCAAATTGGAAGAAACATTGAGCAGTATGCAAGATATGTTTAATTTTGATGAGGCGGAGAATCGTGACGGAGATGAGGCGGAAAATAGAGATGGAGAAGGGAATGGTCAAAACCCGTTTGGCCCTGGCAATATCAATATGGAAAATATGCCTTCTGCCGAAAACATGCAAGAGCACATACAAAAAATGATGCAAGGCAAGCTTGGCAAGCTGGCGATGGAATTAGCGGAAGAAACTGCGGAGGAATTAAACCTAGATATGGATAACGTGGGCAGCGCGAATGATGTGTTTAAGAAGTTGTTTAAAAACCCTGGAAAGCTGATGGGGGTCGTAAAAAATCTTGGCTCCAAGCTAGACGATAAGATAAAGTCGGGGGAGATTAAGGAGAGCGAACTAATCACCGAAAGCATGGAGATGTTGAACAGTATGAAAAATATGCCTGGTATGAACAATATGCACGAGATGTTCAGCAAGATGGGGATGCCTGGGATGGGAAAAGGCAAGGTCAACGTGAACGCGATGGAGGCGCAAATGCAAAAAAACCTAAAAATGGCGCAAATGAAAGAGCGAATGAAGAAAAAAGTGAGCGCAAACCAGACTACGGCTGCGCCTGCACCGACCCAGACAACCACCCCTGCAACCGCACCGTTAACGGACGAACAGCTCTTTTCCGTGTTTAGTAAAGGCGAGAAGATGGAAAAAACGCCACGTCGCGCCAAACCGACACCTGCTTCGGAAAAGGGGTCCTCTCTATAAATACAAATACAATTACAAATACAACTACAAAACCCCATAATGGGTCTTCCTTTAGTCGCGATGGAAAATAAAATAAATTGTGTATATATTATAATGGCAACTCCGTTTTGGTCTAATAACCCAACCATATTATTCGATAAAACATATATATATGAGATTATACCGAAAAGCGATATGAGATTCGAGAATAAATTGAACGCAATGTCCAGAGGTATCATATTATTGTCGTTGCTGTGGTTTATGTTTACTTCCAAAACAAAGCCAATCGTATACGGTATATTATCGCTTTGTATGATTGCCCTGTTTTACAAAATGCGCAAAAACAGCATATTGAGTAGTTTGCGGTCGTCCTCAGAAGGGTTTAGCACAAATCAATTGGCAAAACGTAACCAAGAAACTACGACCAACCCAATTACATTAGAAACCGTCTTAAAAACGAACTATTACGAGTCAAATAAGCGTAATCCTCTTGGTAACGTCTTGTTAAATGAGATTACAGACGACCCAAATAGAAAGCCTGCCCCACCAAGTTTTAACCCAGATGTGTATGAAGACATCAACAAGTCGGCTAAGAAGGCAATCCAAATGATGAACCCTGGAATTGTGAATACAAACAAGCAGTTGTTTGGGGATTTATGGCAAAACTATGATTTTGAGAATGTGGCCATGCGTCCCTTCTTTTCCACCGCCAACACCAAAGTGACGAACGACCAAGGAGCGTTTGCCGAATATTTGTATGGGGGTATGATTTCTGGGAAAGAGAGCGACGAGGGAGGGGCTATGGCGCGCGTGCAAGATAGCTATAGGCATATATTAATGTAATCCGGTCTGCACATTGCATAATCCATAATCCATAATCCATAATATGGAGTTTGGTCCATATAAAAATAAAAATAAAAAATAATGTAGTATATATAATAATAATGGCATACGTTTCTTCCTTTACCTTTGATAATATGTCAAGAATCGGCAACGATAGTGCAAACCTTGACCAAAAGTCTATCCAATCTGTGCAACAATGTAACTACACATTGCAAAACTATTTTGCAAACGATTGCACTATGAATAAACCAATTCATTTAGCAACAACCCAGCCTTGTGTCAATTACAAGGGCAGTTACAATGTAGGGGTGGGAGGTTGCAATATTGATGACAACTCCCGATTGCTTATTGGAAGCACCCAAACCAGTATGAAGAACCGAATTGATTTGTTTCATCGCCCGTTTGCCACGGTTCCGTATTTAGGAAGAGGCGCCGTGGACCCCGTGATGGAGTCCCAAATGTTGCAAGGCGAGATGGGAACCAACAAGCGAACCGTTACCAACGTGACGGAAAAGAGCCATTTAAAATACAGAACCACTCCTTTGATTCCCGAGATGAAGGAGAACCTTAAAAAGTCAAGCCAATACATTGAGACCAATGATGCGGCAGGATGGATTCGCGGCGGTGTTCCCTCAAGGGACCTTACCAGAGATAGCGATTTCGATGGTGCCAAAAAGTTTATGCAGAATTAATATGCACGATTGCGTATTATTGTGATTTTATATTTGTCTATAGAAATACATAAATATGAAAATATTTTACGGAGTAGATGGGAGTTATCTGGACGTGACATATATTTGTTTACATAAGATATGCAAAAATGGAATTATCACCATTCCGTGGGGAGAATGCAATAGGTCAAGATTTTTTTCGGACCCAGTAGAAGGTGTATTAAAACATATAAAGATTGAAATGGACGGTCACACTCAATGTTATGATTTTAATTTAACTATTTCTATTCAGTTGGATACCAATACAATTCACACAACAAGCGAAATGGATATTGAAACCACGTTGCGCAATATACATTCCAAGTTGTTATTTAAGCACGGAGCCTTATATGACGAGGTACCCGAACAAAAGATGGTAATACGTTATTTAACAGGAAATGAAAAAGTGTTAGAGTTGGGTAGTAATGTAGGAAGAAACACGGTAGTAATCGCGAGTATATTATCAAGAAAAAACAATAACAATTTTGTGACAATGGAATGCGATAAGCACACCGCAGAGCTATTAAGGGAAAATAGAGATTTAAATAATTTTTCATTTCACATTGAAAGCAACGCATTGTCAAAAAGAAAACTGATGCAACGTGGTTGGGAGACTGAAATCGGGGATGAATTGAGACAAGGGTATACCTGGGTAGACACCATATCTTTAGAGGAGCTTCACGCAAAATACAATATTGTATTTGATACATTAGTGCTCGATTGTGAAGGTGCGTTTTATTATATTTTGATGGATATGCCGGAGATATTGGATAACATAAACCTAATCATAATGGAAAACGACTATCACGACTTGCACAAAAAAGAATACGTGAATGAAGTGTTGCGTAAAAATAAGTTTGAGGTACACTACTCAGAAGGAGGAGGATGGGGACCTTGTCAAAACTACTTTTTCGAAGTATGGAAAAAATGCATCTAGACGTCCAAGACGTTATTTGTAAAATAATTAACAAATGACAAAAGGTATAAACAAATCATACAATATTATAACTAATATTATATTGTATAATCGTTACCGCATCACACAATGACAACCTCCTACAACTACAACTTTGTCTGCTCGTATAAAGACATAGAATTAAACCAGTTGCAAAAGATAGATGAATCAAACGAAGATGAAAAGGAAGATGTGTATTTTATTTGTGAAGAAATATATCGACATGAGTTTCTCATATGTTTTCATCTGGTCGAGTATGATGATAATGTCATCAACCCCACAGTGAACGCGTTGTATACCCAATGCTACCAAGACCCCAACTTTAAACTCGTCATTGACTTCATCAGCGAACATATGCAAGAACCAGATAGGGAGATGTGCTTTATGCAGCTGTTTTCGTATCATTATCTTTATTTAACACAACAGTGCATCCGACAGCTTAAACATACTCAGCAGTTGTGCGCCACCCTTCGTAATCAGCTTCTTACCGCGTATAAAGTAATCAACCAATTAATAGAAACAGATGTTTAAAAACAGATGTTTAAAAACAGATGTTTAAAAACAGATGTTTAAAACCATATGTTTTGTGGTTACAAGTGTTGCTTTTTTAGAATAATCATTATATTTTTATATGTTAAAAATATAATATGGCATCTACACGAAATAAGAATACCCCAGGCGATTATCATTTAGAAGTAAACCAGTTCCGTAACTTTGAAAGTTACAATTTATACAAGAACGGCGCAGGCGGAGAAGCGGTGACAACCAATTTGGCTGGCGACGGGGTCATTCAAGGTCCGATGCCTTGGAACAAGCTCGCTCATAACCCAGCAGATGTGGAATCTTTTTTGTTTGGTATTGGCTCCAGCAATCTAGTGAACCCAATGAAAACGTTTACTCCCGACTTAATACAAAATGAGTCCCAACATTTTTTTACCAAAACACCTACTTACATGCCGGACCCTCTTATTGTTGAAAAGGGTCAACGCCCTGGATTCTTACCTTAACACACCCGTAAATCATAACGATTCGCACAAGTATTGAACGGGTAAAGTGTATAATAATAAAATAATATGTTAACTATGTATTATTTTATTATTATTATTTTATTATTATTATTTTATGTTTATTTTATGTTTATTTTATGTTTATTTTATGTTATTTGTTTATAACTGCGTGATTTCATTTTCAAGTAAATTAATATATGCTTTTAAACTCATCCCATTCGCATCTTTTGGTTAACTGCATCAACGTGTCATATTTTACTACTTTCAAATTAGAGTATGTGGTCATCACTTCTTCCTTCATATGCAATGAATCTTCGCTCAACACATTGTATCCTGCGTCTAATAACCGATTGCAGCGCAAATGTTCATATATTTGATATTCATCTGAATGATGAATGTTTAATATACAATTACACTTGGATAACTCATTGTCACGAGAATGTCCCCACCCGTTTACCACATTCACACTAAACCCAACCTTTCGTAAATGGTTAACCAGCGTCTGTCTTTTCATACTACATTCCAAGTTTGGTCTATACCCAATGATACCGAAATCATACTTTTGTTCATTTTGTTTTTTTAACATTTGCAAATGGTGCGCATCATATTGATTGAACAGTGTTGGTAATACAAAATGCGAAATACCTAACTCATCCAATATATAAGAGTTTGTTTTTGAATAATCTATCACCGCAGTTGGGTGCACATTCATAAAATTGTGAAGGAGTATATTTTTATTAGAAGGGCGTGTGAGCTGTTCCAGGTTTAATATGTATTTGGTAATATTGTTTATGTTGCAATATTCAATCAACCCAATCGGAATAACCGAACTGACAAACATAATAACTTCTGGGTTTGCTTCTGAGCACTCTTCGTAGTTTTTGCCGTATGATATGTCATAACCGTATTCGTGCAACGAATCCATAACTTCATTCAGAATTGGGTCAAGAAATACATCAGACCCACATATGACAATTCTCTTCCCTTTCATTTGTTTCCACTCTTGGTTTGCGTCTATTTGTAATTTGCATTTTTCTTGCAGCTCAATATACTCGCTACTTATCCCAATCATATTATCAAAACATTTATTGAAATACGGATGAGTAAGTGGTTGACTTAAAATATCTAACCAACTGTCATTTAGTATAGAAACCTTAAAATAACTTTTATATAGGTCCTCGTCTTGGTCTACTTTTATAACATAATCAACCATTTCCTCCAGCGTATCAAAATCATTCACATTGATAAAAGACTTGGGGTTAAAATCTTTTGCGCCTTCCTTGTTCCCCCAATAAATCGGTAGTGACCCAGACTTAAACGAATCCGCCAACTTTTCAGTGCAATACCCTGGATAATCCGTATTCTCCAAGGCCACCACAAACTTGTAGCGCTTGTTATGTTCTAATTTTCCAGAACAGTTTTCACCCCTCGGAACAACAAACCCAATATTATTTAAAAAACTGCCTCCGCAGTCTACACGCTTGTATTTGTTAAGTGCTTCGATAATATTTCTTCTTATTTCATTCCCATTATTGCTGATAATGCAAGAACAAAACTTATCTCTGTGTATTCCTGTAATGCTTGCATTCCCATTTTTGCGTTGGATGCTTTCTTCAACTAAAAAGCTAGTATCATAACAAATCCATAATGGAAGTCTTGTATTCTTACCCGTTACATCGTATACAAACGTAAAGTTGTATGCTGCCTCTGCTCTTGGAGGACAAGGCTCGCCGGAATAAAATATGCAACGGATATCCGGGTTATTTAAATACTGTTTGTGCTGATTACCAAATAAGCTATAAAATAATATGTCCGGACTTTCTGTGTGTTGCACAATTTTTATCTTTCGGTGTATTCGTTCAGAATATTTTTTCAACAAGTTCACTAATAAATTGTTTGACTGGTTAAATGACCCGCCACAATATTCTTGCACCCACCAATCTATAAAGGCCACTGTTAATGTGCTCGTATCTACGTTTTTATTATGAAATGTAAACCCATCGTTAGACGTTTGAATGTCTGTATCCATATTATTATCTAATTGATACGTTGGCGCATCCACCAAACATTTATTCACGGAATGTAACCGCATACCAGCGTTTGTAAACAAATCCACACAGTCAATGGCTCGTTTTACGCGATGTGTATAAATATATCGTAGCAGTTTTTTGCACCCTATTTTAGAAATAATATATCCACACGTGCCATATGCAGACAACTCTGGTTTGAATGCATCTATTGAAAGTGTATTCTTATCAAAACTACATATATGAAGTTTTTGTCTTCCTATATACGCAAACTCACAATTGTTTTTTTCAAACAACGCGCGTGTAATTTCTAATTTGCTTCCAAAATCATCGCACATTGTGATATCGTCCTCTACAATCACATAATACTCATTGTTTGCATCTCTGCACAACTGTTGCCACAACCCAATATGACTAAGCGCGCAGCCAATGACGCCTTTACGATATTTAAAATCATTCCCCTTAAACAGTTCTTTAATGTCATTGGTCGCCGCTAACTCTTTCCCGTAGACGGCTTCCACAAATTGGTAGTTTGTAAAGCATTGTTGTTTGAAGGCGTCCAGCAACTTTTCTTTTCTGTCTGTTCGCATTTTTAAGTTTACAATTTTAATTGGTTCATAAGAGCTTGTTTTTAATTGCGCATTTTTTTCAATCATCTCTTTCCAAACTAGGGCGCGGTTACTCCACGAGCACGCGTTCGCGTATAGTTTTCCTTGTTGAATGATATTATTCTTTATGTGTTGAGGCATATTATGTATAGCCATTAATTGCGTTATTTCTTTCGTATCTCGTATGACTATCCCGCGATGGTTTATTGTCTCTGTTAGCCCAGCATAATCATAAAATAAACACAACACCCCGGAACTCAACATTTCTAACGCGGTAATGCAAGATGTTTCCGGCCAACTGGTTGGATATAACCAATATTCTGAACTGCACATTAATTTGTATAGCTCAGGTTGATTTAGTTTTCCGTGATGGGTGATGCTGGTATTGTAATACTTAATGGTTGGCTCTAACCGTCTATCTAAGTCGTGGCACGGGAACGAGTTGTAAGAAGATATATGCAGGGTTGCATCCGGAATATTTTCTAGAATACTTGGCCACAATTGCAACAAACGTTCTAATCCTCTTTCTGAGCAAGAAGTGTATACAAAACGGTTTTTCACTTTTTCAACTGGCAAGTTAAACATTTCTGGATTAATACCATTGTTTATAATGTTTACTTTGTCCTTTAATAAGGGGTATTGTTTTAATAAGTGTTCCACGTGCCATTTTGTTAAACAAACTAGTCCATCAATCTTGTCATAATTCTCTTCAATCAGTTGTTTGTCCGACTTATTTGTTCCGTATGAAGATAATGACGTATCGTGTGCCCATATAAAATATTGTTTTGTAATCGTTTGTGGGAACATATCAAAAAAGGCGATATACCTAGAAATAATTACGGTGTGAAAGCTTGTGCTGTTTATCAGTTGACGAATGTTCGTCAAGTTCACATAAGTGACATTCCCAATTGTTTCTTCCCCCACATTTCCAGAAATGTAAATGCGGTAGTCTTTCGGGAAGCAACTCGCCAAATAATTTACCGCGCGTTCAGAACCTCCAACGCGTTGTGTAATCCATACGTGTAGTTCCAATTTATCACGCCAAACCCTGCAAATATTAAAATGTTTTTGATTTCTTTGGTGTTATCTGGCTGGTTTGCGCTATCTATAATGTTCTGCAATGAGCTTATTTTTGACACATCAAACCTTATAACCGGTTTGGGTGTTGCTGGGACTTGAGTTAATTTCGGTTGCTCAACTGGTTCAACGGGTGTTTGCTGTTCAGGTTCATTCGTTGGAGGTGTTATTTGCGGTATGTTGTTATTTTCTCGTTGTTTTGACAAAATATCATTTACTGCGGGCAAACCTAATATAGAATATTCATTCCAAAAGTCATACGACATTACATCATATTTTTTTTCTATTGCGAACAATATGTAGTTATTAAATAACCCCAACATATGAGAAACAAAATCTGGTATTTGGCTTTGTAATTCTTTCAATACAGGAATTGTAAACTGAAAATTATGCAACACGCAAGCAATATACATTGCAGGGATGTGCTCGGTCCTTTTTATGAATATAATTTGATACATTTTAATCGCAGATTCCGGCTGTTTTGTCTTTTCTGCCGCAATAATTACAAAATAGGGCATAAAAAAATTGGCAATACGATTGTCTACAAATAGGTTTACCGCATTCACCTCCTCCAAATATTTGGACTCATAGTATGATTTTACTAATGTATAGTATGCATATGCAACATTGTATTGTTCTGCTTTGCAATAATATTCTACTAACTTATAAATACACTCTACTCTTGTATCACAATACTGAACCGATTTCACCAAATAAAACTGTCCCAATTCCATTTGACCAAGACGCTTATAACATTTATACAGTTTTAAACAGCACGAATACCTCTCTTGGTTCCATCCATTACGCTCAACCGTAATTTTATACCACTTAATTGCGTGTGTAAAATCGCCATAATCAAAATAACTGTTTGCACAATAAAACGCATACCTATCTGCAAGAGTATCATTTTTTTTTTGAACCTCTACCTCATATGCCTTTTCTAGTATCTGTGCATCTTTCAAATATTTTTGGGAATCGCTATTTCTGCTACCACTTCTTCCTGATACGATTTCATAATCCCCTTTTACTGCGCACGTGCTGAAGTTTCCCCCGTATGAATCTAAATATTCGTGCAACACACCAACATATCTCCATTTTATTCGGTTGCTGATTAGCAACGGGCGCTCATAGGTAACCCCGTGTATCGAACCAAAAGTTAATAAATATGCATCATCTTTTAATGGAGACGGAAAGTTTAACACCCCTTTTATTGTGTCATCCGCATCAAATATTAACAAGTAATCCGTTTTATTATATGCGTGTTCCAACGCACGTGTGCGATTGTGCCCAAAATCAACCCAATTATCTTGGTGTATTTCACCAGGAATGTTGTGTTTCTCAAAAAAAGTTTCAATAATCTGGATTGTATTGTCTGTGGAACCAGTATCCGAAATCACCCAGTAACTAAATGGAAAGTATTTTATTAGATTTGTAAGAGTGGTCTCAATAACGTGTGCCTCATTTTTGACAATCATATTTAAACATATTGTTTGCTTTTTGTTTGTCGGGCTGGGCAACTCTTGCACATTAATAAAATCCATTAATAATGTAAATATAATGGATTTTATTTAACTTGTTTTTTTATGTTTACTGTTTGATTACTTATTGTTTGATTACTTATTGTTTGATTACTTATTGTTTGATTACTTATTGTTTGATTACTTATTGTTTTTATTCCACATCCATAATGAATGCGTTTTCGCAAGATTTATACATTACATTAAAAAAGTTCGTCATCACCTCTTCTGTGCTGTTCATTAAGTTATAGCATTTAAATCTGCTCAACCCATAATTGTCCAGCATTTCGCACAAGGCGTCATTCTTTATCTTATTATCCAGCAGGATAAAATCATTTTTCGGGTCTTCATATAACTCTTTCAGTAGCACTAGATTTTTAATAAACCTATCTATGCCAATAATACAGTATTGTGTTGTATAGGTGGTGTTTACCACGTTATTGCAGTATTTGTGCTCAAAGTTTTGTTTCTCCCAGATTTTTGCATACCCAGACGTCGTTGGGTCTTCATATGCGTTTAGCTCTTTCATTTTTTTTCGCACCTCATACGTGTCATAAAATTGCGGAGAAATGAAATAGGGACCCAACCGGTTAATTTCTGCATTTCGTATGAGCGAAAAATTATTATTCCCTTCATTCATATACTGCACGTAACCGAGCTCGTGTATTTTTGTCATCTTGGTATTCACCGCGGTTCTTAACAAAATCTCAAAATCGTCGCATATCGGCAACATCTCCGAGTAGTTCCCAATTTCCAAAAGGGTGGTTCTCCTCCATATGCGCGGATGGTTCGGGCAACACGTTAAATGGCTCAGGGTAATATTGTTCACATTCGGGGTAATGCATACATATACCCATCTCCCGTTATATTTTTGGCAGTAGTATCCACTGTAGCCACGGCAAATCACCCCATTCCCATAGGTAAAATTGGACCCGTTCTCATAGATGTTAATAAAATCCATATACACAAATCCTACCTCCGGATTTTCATCAAAGTGATTGCTCGTTTGCTCCAGCACGCGCGGCAATATTTCATCGTCGTGGTCTAACTCCATCGCATAATTCCCTCTGCATAAGGAAACCGCCTCGTTCTTCACATCTCCGATGCTACCGCTGTTTCCATTGCGTCTGTATATACGCGCACGAGATTCATTGGCAAAGGTCTCTCTTAAAAATAAAAAATGGTCGTCCTCCGGCGAATCGTCCACAATCACCCACTCCCAGTCTTTCATGGTTTGCACTTTCAAGCTGTTATACGCGCGTATGATTTTGTCGTAGGACTTGTAGCAAGTGGTAAACATAGAGTATACGGGTCTCGTTTTAATACGATTATTGATAGAATTATGAATCAAACAGAAGCTTAGTGAGTGGTTCATGGTTTTTAAAATCGGGAGCGTGGTATAATGTATCCACCGGTATCGTAATCTATCTGGAATCACATTCATCACATCTGCGCAATAGTCTCTGCATTCCCCGCCGTAAGTAACTAGCAAATGGTGGTTGGGGTTAAACAGCTTGTTCAAATCCGCCGGGTTATTCGTGATGAAAAAAGTAGCCATAAAGCTATCCGCATTCTCAATGATGAATTGGTCCACATCGGAATACTTGTCGTAACGAAAAAAAACCACGTATGGATACCTCATTTTACTAATACTAATATATAAATACTGTGTTTATATTTATATATTTTAATTACAATTACAATTACATTGGTGCATATTTAATTACAACTAAAACTACAATTACAACTAAAACTACAATTACAACTAAAACTACAATTACATTTGTATATTTTACATTCACACGGTTTGTGTTATCATTCTGCAGGACTTAGAACTCTGGACTGTGCTTTTTGAATATGCATCCTTGAGGAACAATGCACTTTACCTCGGATGTCACAATGGTGGGGTTCTGGTTGGAGCAATTACCCATCCATATTTTTATTATGCAAAAGTTTTTCTTGGGCGAGATGGTTATTCCTGTTACGTTCGACACAAATGTGCTGGTTTTACTAATGGACCCGCCAGTTAATACATAAGACATTTCTCTCCACGTTTCGACTACATTTTTATTTAACACTTTGTATGAAAAGCACCCTCCGGTTCGGTTCTGCGCATCCTCCCACATTGGCGTGATACCATCTCTCATTAAAAACAGCATACAGTTTTGCACTAATTCTTTTGGTAAAGCTTCCGTGATTGCGATGATTTCTTCTACAAAACGAAATGTATAAATTGGTTTATAACTCGCGAACGACCAATCCGTGTCGTGAGGCAAATGGGCCCACAATGTCCATCTATTCTGCAATGGATGAAAATTACTTGCAGTCACACTCTTTTCATTCATTGTTTCGCTTGATTGTATTTCCATTGGAGGTGATTCAGTATTATATTGGGGGTCCATTTATAATATATTATATTCAATTTTTTTATATTGATTTTTTTATATTGTTTATATTGTTATTTGTGTATTTGTGTATTTGTTTATATTACATTTTAATCCACCAACTCGCAAATCTCTTCCTTGGTTGTTTCCTCTTCAGTCACCAGTTGGCTAGGTGTTTCTTTCAAGACTTCCTCCACCACATCCTCTTGCACAGGAATGTCAATGTTAAGCGTATCCTCCTCCTCTTCCGTCTTCTCTATTACTTCTTCCACGCAATCTTGAATAATGGTTTGAATCTCTTCACTCTGAACTGGTTGTTGGTGAGTATTTACCACATAATCGCCCTCTGAAAATACAATCTCGTCTTTTTCGCAAATCGTAAACACGTTAATATTATTGTCTACCAATGTCAAACTATAACAAATTGGACTTGGGTCTTGCTGTGCATTCATTACGTGCTCAATGCGTAACACGTGTGCGCAATAATACATTATAAAATCATAGTTTATCACATTTCCCGACACATAATAATTGTTTTCCCCCATTTGTAGCACAATCGTGTGCGCGGTTTTCGTAGCGTCCTTCTCAAATACTACTTGAATAGACATAAAAAACGGGACTGTTTTTTTATACACTACGTGCGTTTTATCCCACTCTGCCGCTTCCAAATCGCGAACCACCAACTTATCGCACGCGCCCAATTCGGTCCGCACATTGTATATAAACAACTTGTTGTATTGTTTTGAATCCATACCCATATGCTGTATCAGTTCGCGCAGAACTTCTTCCTTACTCGAGTATACATCCGGATTATATTTGAAGTTCCCAAGCGTGTTATCTTCGTTGAACCACTCAATGCATACTCTATACTCCCCTCCATTAAATGTATCGTGGATTGCCTTTGTATTTGTCCATTTCGGGGAAATAAACGCACTAGTAATCATATTGGACATTTTCTCAACGACCTTGTTGTAATAGGGCAATCTTGCTTTCAACACTTTGTGAAGCTTTTTGCCCTGCACTTGCAAAAAACTGAATGCATATATTAGATAAAAACATGTGGCATAAGCGAATGCTTTCCAGACATCGCTTACAACATTTATAAAGTCCGTTTTGTTCATTTTATTTGTGTATGGCTTACATTCATAAAAAATCTTTAAATCGGTTCTGGTAACTAGTTGTTTATAATAATTCGTAAAATATTATAAACTTTGTAAAGCGCGTGGTAATTATTTACTATGTTATCTACTAGGTTATGTATTATGTATTATGTGTTATCTATTATTTACTTTTTTGAAAAGGTTGCGATGCCATTCACAAACTTGCCTACTTCATCGCCTGGGTCGCCATTCTCGTCTACGGAATAAATGTCCCCATTGGTAGCATTGTTTGTGTAATAGGTCTTGCCAAAAATGTCAATCTCAAACACCTCCTCGCCGTCATCCTCTTCCTCTTCGTCTTCTTCCTCTTCTTCATCATCCGATTCCTCTTTGGTTTCCTCTTCTGTAACTAATTCCTCTTCAGAAGATAATTCCTCTTCGGATTCCTCCTCTTTTGGCTCCTCTGTCTTTTGCTCCTCTGTTTTTGTTTCCTCTACTTCTTCTGGTTCCTCTTTGTCTTCATCTTCGTCTTGTTCCTCATCTTGTTCCTCATCTTGTTCTTCTTCTTGTTCATCCTTTGGTGCTTCGTTCGTTGTGTCAACTACGTCTTCAACGACTTCTTGTTCATCCTCTTCGTCTTCTTCTTCGTCTTCATCCTCTTCATCCTCTTCATGTTCTGCATCCACTTGTTCGTCTTCTTCTTCGTCTTCATCCTCTTCATCCTCTTCATGTTCTGCATCCACTTGTTCGTCTTCTTCATCGTCTGGCTCAATAATTTCTAGGCAAATATTTTCCTTTACCTCCTCTGTGGATAATGACGGTTCGTCTATTACAGGCAGATTTTCTTTTACATCCGATGACTCCATTACGGTGAGAGTTTCTTTTATGGAGGACTCGTCTTTTTCTTCATCCTCTTCTTCTTGCTCCGCCTCAGATATATCTTCTACCTCTCGTTCTTGCTCCTCATCCTCGTCCTCGTCAATTTTTGGAGGTGTAATATGATTTAGACTATCATAGTTGAACGTGCACGTTTGGCGAATGACCGGTGTATTTGCCGGTTTTACTTGGTCCGCATCCATTGGATGTTGTGTCGCTGCGCAAGTGGTTGCAGAAATTAACTTTTTGACAATCGGCAATGTTAACAATATTGATTTGGTTTCATTGTATTCCTCGCTTTCCACTAATAAATCCGCAAACAGTGCATTCAATTGCGACTTTAATGCAATCGTGGTATTGTCCACAATTGTATTCAGCTTTAATTGAATTGGGGTGCATACTGGCTCGATATGTTTGGTTGCTTGCATATTTTCAATAGTTGTATCCTATTACTATCTTATAGTATCATTCGTTTAATATGGTTTAATAATTCACTATTATAATAATATAGTATGATATATCGTAACCCAGCCAATGAAAAATATATCGAGAAGTCTGAGAAATCTCAGGAAGAACATAATGAAAACGTGTTGGTAATCGTTCGTCAAACCACCTATACGATTGAAGAGGCCGCTGCCAAACTCGAAGAGCACAACCACGACGTATACAAGGTTTTGCGCGAGTTCTTGCGCATCCCTGAGTCCAAACCAGCCAGCACCAGCTCAATCAATCAAAACATTTATAAAGAAATACGCGCCACTTTAGGAAGCGTTCCCATTGATTTTCATCACTCTTTGCAAAAAAAGTAAGGAGGTAAGGAGGTAAGAAGGTAAGAAGTGAATGAGGTAAGGAGGTTAGAGTTGGATGAGGATATATGAATTGGATGAGGATATATAAGGATGTATAATATGCATCCTAATATATTAAAGGCGAGATGTGTTATCAAGGGTTTGGCCCATTAAGAAAACCCAAAATGCTCTGGGAACACATTTTTGGAACTCGCTTTGTGCGATTTTTTGTTCGTCTGAATACCGTTCGACTGGATAATTTTATTATTCAATATAAACTCATCATTGTCCTCGTGTAGCTCCGGCATAATTCGCGTGATGGGCTTGTCTACCACCAAATATAGCCGTTCTTTTCTCAATAAAGACCTGTATTCTTGGATGGTCAGGTTCCCGCAGTATTTGCTCAATAAGTAGTGCGGGTCTGGTGCGGGTTTGATATTTCGGTCATAGTTGTAAATCTTGCCATACAAAAAGTTTAGCAAATGGTATCGCTCAAACTTGACAGAAATGTCTACGTTCTCCTGCATTAGATGTGCGACTGCGCATTCGGGGCTGCAAAACACCCCATACACGTGGTAGGTATCCTTGATACAAAACTTGGGTATATGGACGGGTGGATTGTCAAACTCCACTGTATCCCAAAAGCAGCACGACTTCTTGTCCGTATTGTTATTCATATGCAAACTGTGCGATAGTATCTTCAGCTTTTTCCACAGCTCCTTTTGCTCTATTTTTTTGCTGTTCGCGCTACATACGCTGGGTTCGGTTTGAATGTCGGTTAGCGCATTGTGTGGCAAAATGGGGTGCGCCTCATCACAAAATACGAGTGCGTCCTCTGTAATATGTTGGGTCAAACCTTCTGGTCCAACGTATGCGTTGAGCTCAACCTCGCTCGTGGTTGGTAATACATCAAAGTTTAAATCCTGCTTATTGGAAGAAAACTGGTAAGAGGATACGTTTACATCTCCCATCGTGTTTGCCTCCTCCAAATCCTTCAAGTAGCATTTTAAATGCAATATGATGTTTGGCTTTGGGGGAACAGGCGCATTGTAATCACCCAGTTGTTGCACGATTTTTCCGCCTTTGGGTTTTCGTCCTCTTTTTTTCGCAGGCAGTTTTTCGGATGATTCCTCTTCCTCCTCCAATCCGGGTTTCTCCACGAACAATGGGATTTCCGCACTCGGTACTTCTTTATTGCACGGCGTGCATACAATCGGGCACATCTGCTCAATCGGGGTATCTACTAGTTTTTCCGCCACTTCGTCTGTCTTCTTTTTTCCACGACCTTTTTTGGGAGCGACTACGTCTTCGCTACGCAATGGGGCTGGTTGTAAGGGCGTGGTGGTTGTTGTTGTGGTTGTTATGGGAATCTCCTCGGGGACCACTTTTTTCGTTCGCTTTGTAGCAGGCTTCTTTGTTTCTATTATAGTCTCATTAATAACTGGGGATGGGGAAGAAAACGTGGGAGAGGACTGAGCTACAATCGGCTCTGACACCGCGACGGGAGATTCAATTAGGGTAGATTTGGATTTTCTTGGCATTCGATATATGTGAATTATAATTATGGGTAATTTTGGTTTAAATCGTTTACAGAATTGTATTACCTTGCGGGTCATTTATTTGGGCGAATCCAAAATGTGTGGCGCAAAATAACTAGATTCACGCAATGGGAATTACATAATAAATACTAAATACTAGATAATAAATAATACATACAAATATAAAGAAATGAGTAGCATCCCTTGGACTGAAGCATATAGACCCTCCAGTTTTGAACATATCGTGCTCGACCCGTTAAACCGCCAAATCCTGAAAAACATTATTGAAACAGGGTATTTCCCCAATTTGCTTCTATACGGCCCGCCCGGCACAGGAAAAACGACCACCATTATTAATTTAATTAATGCATACCAAGCCGAATACAAGCAGGAGCACAAAGGGCTAATGATACATCTGAACGCATCCGACGAGCGAGGGATAGAAATTATACGAAACCAAATCAACCAATTCGTCAACTCCAAAACGCTATTCAACAAGGGAATGAAGTTTGTCATCTTGGATGAGGTAGACTATATGACAAAAAACGCGCAACAGGCGCTCCGCTATTTGTTACAAAACTACAGCAGCAATGTTCGCTTTTGTTTAATATGCAACTACATTAGCCGGATTGAAGAAGGATTGCAAAACGAGTTCTTACGTTTGCGGTTCAATCAGCTCCCCGAGGAAGAAATCCACAAGTTTTTATTAAAAATCGTCACCTCCGAAAAGCTCAGCCTGAATGAAGACACCCTGAAACGCATACAGCAGCTGCACAACTCAGATATACGGAGCATGATTAACTTTATACAGTCGAATCAAAACGTCAAGGCCAACAGTTTGTGCGTCATCAGCAACAATGTGTGGGAAGAGTTTTACAAGCTGTTCCAAACCAGCACCCATGTGGACGCACTGATTGCGCGGGTTCAGTATATCAGCGTAGAATACAACATCGATAAAAAAAATATAATCAAAGATTTCATCAATTATATTATTCGAAATAAGCTTACGATGGTAAATGCGGATTTTCTCCGTTTCACAGAAAATCTAATGCACACGCAGGATTGCAAAACATCCAATTACATTTATTATTCGCTGTTACGGCTAATGTCGTTTATTCCTAAATGAGGACACGCATAACTGCCCATACGCATCTGCAGTTTTAATAAAAAACGTTGCGGAGGAGAGAACTTGGAGGGGTCAAACACACTTTCCTTTAGTTCGCACTGTTTGTTTACTCCATTCTCCCAGCTACAAACGCTGGTGGGACTTTTTTGAACTGGTATGAGTATGGGGGAAGAAGAGCATGCGTCTCTATATATATGGGTCGTATTAATTGTATTGGCTTGATGTCTAGGCATTCTAGAACAGCTGGTCATTATTGTATATTGAGATAGAAAATAAAATTGAAAAATAATAATGCAAAATGATTTAAAGAAACCACCATTTAAATAAGTAAGAAACGAACACACAAACAAATCGGACGAACCAATCCACCCAATAAACCAATCTTTACACACACTATACATTAACAACATCGACATACGTGTTAATTTATAATGAGCAAAACAATGAAAACTGCAAGCAAAGCCGTCGTTGCCAATATTGACGACGAATGGGAGCAATTTATGAAATCCAGCGCGAACGCCTATAACGAGGACGGCTCGGACTCGGACCCAGATATGGAGGTAGAGTTGGATGAGATGGGGGCGCATGGTATGAATGGCTATCACACGGGGTGCAATATGCGCAAAGCCAGCAACCCTCTTGACCTGACGATGATGGAGAACGCTTCCAAACAATTGCTAAATATGGACGACATCCCAGAAGCGAGCGAACTATACATCTCTACCAAATCCAAAATAGAGTTTTTAAATGTGCCAATAGATATCAAACAGTTATTCTGGGACGTCAAGGTGATGCCCTACAACACCCGCACCAATGGCGTTATCAAAAAGCAAATCAAGTTTAACTCTGTGAACGAGGAAGAACTGCGAGAAATGGAGGAGCGATTGAAGTGCGAAGAATATTACGAGACCCAAGTCATTAAAAGTATTAATAACCCGCACGGCCGTATCAAGTTTAAAGACGTGCGCAAAATTAGCGTGGGCATTTCCAAAAAAGACATTATGAGCTTCCGCTCCAAAAAGAAAAGCGCCTTTTACAACTGCTTCGTAATGATTTTGCGAATACATATTCAGGGGATGTTTCGCGAGTATCACGTGAAAATATTCAACACGGGAAAGATTGAACTGCCAGGGATGCAAACAGTAGAAATCCACGAATTAGTGTTGTCTACGATTTTGGAAGTCATTCAACCTCATATATCCGAACCACTGTTCTACCAGAACTGCAGTAGCACCATCTTAATCAACTCCAACTTTAATTGCGGGTTTTACATTAATCGGGAAGCGCTGTATTACTTGTTAAAGAACAAATACAATATTGATGCGATTTATGACCCGTGCTCTTACCCAGGAATACAGTGCAAGCTATACTACAATGAAGAGGAGGGCTTACACATTGATTTTGACAAACTAACGCTGGGACAACCTGTGGCGCAAGACAGCGCCAAATTGGTAAAAGTATCGTTTATGATATTTCGCACCGGTAGCGTGCTCATCGTAGGAAGATGTCACGAAGACACGTTAAACAATTTATACTTGTATATCAAAAAACTTCTGAAAACCGAATACGGACAAATTGGGCAAATCATCCCGATTGAAGACCTGCTCGTGAAAACACAAGTGAAAAACAAAAAAATACGCAAGAAAGTCATTAATATTACGAATGACCAAGGCCACGGTCAAGACCAACACCAAGACCAAGAAAAGGCGGTTGAACTGTGCATTTAATGTATGGATTGCCCCTTGGACACTTTGGTTATCAGCGTCTCATACGCATTAAAACAATCATCTATATTATCATCATACCTTTGGGCCACGGTGGATTGCATCCTCGCCAGTGTTTCACCATCTACAATCAAATAGTTTAACCGTTTGCTAAACGCAATCATTTTTTTTGTAAACTCGCTTACGCAAGAGATTGATTTTTCCTTGTTATCGCAATGATTCAATGAATGGCAAAAAAAGGAACACGCCAGACCTCTGTAAATGTTGTAATATGGGTCCAAACTATGCATAAAGGATTGCGTGTCATTGGGGTGTTTAATAAACTCATTGTGTAGCTCAAACAAGGTGCGCTTGTATACAAACAGCACCGCATCGCGCGAGCTTAGTTTTAAGAAGCTGTTTTGCGTATCGCTAATCTGCTCAATAAACTCGGCGTAAAAGTAGAACGCTTTTTGGCTGTGGTAAAACGCCAGCTCCGCGTTCTTGGTATAAAACAAGAGCCCATTAAATACGTGGGTAATCGTGTCCAGCCCTCGTATGAAGACAAAGGTTCGTAATTGGGCATTTTTTAGCGCAATCTTTTCTACTAAAAACATACTATATTCCGTCAGTAGGCTCGCATATTTATCTAAAATCTCGTGAGTCTCATACTTCATTTCTTCCTTGTAGTTCTCATTCAATAGCAAATTATGTGGAGTAGGTGGGTCTAATGGTTTAGTTGTGTCCTTTGGTTTAGTTGTGTCCTTTGGTTTAGTTGTGTCCTTTGGGTTAATTGGGTTAGTTGGTTGGCTTGGTTGGTCAGACGGAACATCAAACTTGGTGGATTTACCTGCGCGTTTGGGTTTGGACATTTATACATCAACATACATTTTATTCTGCGCAAAATACAAATATAATATGTTTAATTCATTTAAACATATGTATTCAATAATAATAGACAAATCGTTGTGTAATTAATCGCCTTATGATACGTGGTCTTATTTTATCTATATTTGATAACACAATTGACAACAATAGATATGTCGCGGAGTGGGCACAATCCAAATGGTTAACATTCTCCTCCACATTCTTTATGGCTCCTGCATTATATGGGTTTCTGAATCATCTATATTTAGTGCCAACGGTTCTTGTGGGCGCTTCTTTAATTAGTATGAACTATTGGCGTCACGCGACCTATTCATATAGAAGACTCGTTGACCGGTATTATTCCAAGTTTGCGTTCATCATATGTTTTGTAAACGGAATTATGCACCTACAAGGACATAAACAACTCGCGATTGGTTATGGACACGCATTCGCAATCACGTATACATACTATTTATCTGAAAAATGTAGTTCAATGCAAGTGTGTTATGGGCAAACGAACCAATGGTATAAATATCATATGTTGTTTCATACATTTACAATGTCGGGGCAATTTCTGGTAATATATAGCATTATACAATACAAACGCGCAAACCAAATATGCTAACCAAACGTAAACAAAATGAAAAAATGAACAAAAACAAATATACATTTTTACAATAGTTACATTCATTACCGTATTTATGCATATTTAAAAAGTGTATAATTGCAAATATTCAAATTACTATTTAAAGATTACAAATTAGAATTGTATAAATATGGCTGAACAAAAACCCGTCGCGCAACCTGCGTCAAACTCAAATTACCGTCTTCCCACAGACACTACTTTGCAACACGCTAGCAAGCTCGCTATCGTAGAGGATAAACCCGTCTTGTTTGACTACTGGACATCGTCTTTGGACAAAAAAGCGCTTATTGGAGTGAAAGAAAACGGCGAAAAACTTCTTGTGAAAAGCGAGGAGGAATATACCAGCCCCATTGCCAAGTTCTTCAAGTGCACTACCGACTACATCATCATCACCGAAAACTCTATTTACTTGGTCGCGTCCGATATTCCCACCAAAAAGATTTCTTAAATTGGGATATTATTGAACAAATAAAATACGTAAAAAAGTATTTAAAGACATTTTATATTAATAGATTGTAGCAAGCGCTACACGTTTGCCCCTTTAGCATAGTGGTAGTGCAACGATTTTGTAAATCGTCTACATGCGTTCGATTCGCATATGGGGCTTTAAAACAATATATGCGTAATATGATTTGCGCATATATTGTTGTTTATAAAAGTATAATTTATTGTATTCTTTTTATTTTTTAATAAAATAGTTCAATGATTTGGACTGTTTTGTCAGTAGGAGTATCTATCCAATACTGTATTTGCTCTGTCAGTGCGTGGATTCGTTCTTCCCATTCGCTCTGTTTGGATTTAACAATTTGTATTACCCCAAGTTGATTCAACTTCCAGCAAGACTTTACGAGTTCCCCGTTTTGCCCAGTATATTCGTCTGGATTGAAACGAATAAATACAATCGGTCTATGTTGAAGGTCTTGTGATAACTCCATAAGACGCTTGTTTTCACAACTGCAATCATAGTCTGCGTGTTTGTGCTCGTCAACTTCTACAATAATAATATGGGTGCCCATATCTAATAATAAATCTGGCCGACGACGCGAGCAACCGTCTTGAACTTTTTTATCAGCAATCCAATCAAACGCAGGGAACGACTCTTTAATACGGTCTACCACTTCGTTTTCTTTTGTTTTGTAATTATTCGGCACTTTAATTTCAGGATGTATTTGAACGCAACAGGGTAAGCAATACCCATTATATTTGGGGTTCCCAATAGTTGGGCACAATTGTGTTTTACATAGGCCACTTCCCCTGCAATCTATACAATATGTTTTTCTTTTCTTGTGTTCACAAAAAGCGGAGCCGAGGCACACCTTGCAATGCGACCGTTGCTTATTGTGTTCACAAATAGCAGAACCTCTGCACTCAATACAATATCTTTTTATTTTGTCGTGCACGCAAAAAGCAGACCCTTGACAAACTCTACAATGAGATTTTACTTTATCGTGCTCGCAAATCTGTGAGCCCTTACAATCTTTGCAAAAACTTTTTATTTTACCGTGTTCGCAAAACGCTGACCCTCCACAGGTTCTGCATTGGCTTTTTCTTTTGTCGTGTTCACAAAATGCAGAACTCCCGCACTCTCTGCAATTGTGTTTATATTTTCCGTGTTCACAAAAATCAGTTCCCCCACAATCTTTGCAACTGCTTTTTCTTTTACCGTGTTCGCAAAAATCAGTTCCCCCACAATCTCTGCAACTGCTTTTATATTTCCCGTGTTCGCAAAATGCACTCCCTCCACATTCCTTGCAATAACTTTTTCTTTTATTATGCGCGCAAATCTGCGAGCCTTTGCACTCTATGCATAGCGATTTTCTTTTATCGTGTTCGCAAAACGAGGACCCTCCACAAGTTTTACAATCCGCCTTTTGTTTACCGTGTTCACACTTTGGCATTTATAATTATATATCTTCACTTTATAATTATAAATCAATTTTGGGTTTTTGGGAGGTTATTCTAAGGGTTTTGTATATTCTTTACAATATTTCCTTCAATTGTTCAATCGCCGTTGGCTCCAGTGTTTCGGGAAAAAGGACGTGGAAACAGATAATGATGTTTCCAACGTGTCCGTCCCGTTCTAACCCCATATTGGGGATTATCTTTTTGTATTCTGGTTTGATGATGCTTCCCGTCGTGTTATTAATCGTATACATCTTGCCGTTCAGGTGTTTTAGCTCAAACGAGCATCCGCACAGCGATTCTTTTAGTGTAATATCCTTGTCCAGCACCAAATCTAACCCCTGTCGTTTAAACGCGCTGTTATTGGTGACTTTCATAAACAGCTTCACATCTCCTTTGCAGTCGTTGCTGAGCGCGTTTCCTTTCTCTGCTAGCAATATAATCTCTTTGTCGTCAATCCCTTTGGGGATAGCCACGTATAGCGTCTCCGTCTCAAATACTTTTTGTCCATTGTCTATAATCCAGCGCTCCACCTCAACAGGGATGTTGCCCCCGTTCAGCACTTGCTCCATAAAGATTTCCACTGTCTTGATTATGGGGGTCGGCTTTTCCAGTGCTTTTTGCACGTTGACGGGCACCCCGTTACGAAATATCTTCACATTTGCGCCGGGTGGAAAAAATCCGCTGAACGGCATCCCCATTCCCATACCCATTCCACCCAACCCCATCCCCATACCCATATTGGGCATATTCCCGTTTGGATGGTGCATTCCATTGGGGGACATTCCGCCAAAAAACAAGTTCGCGAATAGTTCGTCGATACTGCCTTCTCCTCCTCCATGCATACTGGTCATTCTAATAAATGGATTGCGCCGTTCTGCGTCATATTGCGCGCGGGTTTGCTCGTTCCCAAGCACTTCGTATGCGGAGTTAATCTTTTGAAACTTGCCAGATATGTCTACTTTGCCGGGGTTCTTGTCGGGGTGATACAGCAAGGACAGTCTCCGGTATGCCTTTTTGATATCCGTCTGGCTGGCGCCTTCCTCTAGTTCTAATGTCTTATAATAATCCTCTTTTTCCATTGGCGAAGTATATATTTAATACATTGGATTGTTATTAAATCCTTTATTTTGCCAAGATTTGGTTCGCATTACAAATGCAATAATGCAATGTATTACATCTTTTTTTATTTACACATTTTAACATTTCAAACGCCGATTTTACAGCATAAAAAATAACAAAAGGGTAAATTGCGAGTTTAATGAGTTAACATACTTATCTTTCCTACAACGATTGATTTTTTATTTTCGTATTTTCGTATTTTTGTGCGAAGTTAAATCTTCAATGGTGTAAAATAAATTACTTCTTATTGTTTTTTGTTGTGTTATTTTTATATAAGTTTTCTGAGTATTTTAAATAGTCAGGTTCGTTTTTTACATAGTAAGTTGTATTATCTTGTGAATTAATATGCGGGTTCGTTGTCGCATTCATGGTCAAATATTTGTTTGTAGCTTTTTTATATTTTTTATATCGTTCTTGATTAGTATTATATAACTTATCAATCATATCATCACTAATTGTTGGAACAGTGATTGAAACTGGATGATTTGGTTTTAAATTAGCTACGATTGCAATTGGATTTAATGCCATTGGTGCCATTTTCTTATATATTATACTATACTATATTATACAATTTTTATTTCAATTTTGTATACTTTGTATTCGTTAGTAACCTTTATTGCGCGCAACCAAACTTAAAAGTTACTCGCTTATAACAGTATGAACTCTTTAACGACCCCCAAACCCCAAAATGATACGTTGTTTATCTATAAATACAAGCCCACTCTGTTTCACGAGTTTGAAATTGACCCCGACCTCATTCTCCTGTTGCGCACGCTCATCAGTATGAACAACCTGAATATCCTGTTTGTCGGCGACACCGGCTCGGGCAAAACCACTATGATTGATGCGCTCATTAAAGAATACTATTTGTATAACGTAGGGGGCAATAGTTCCGTTGAACTCAGCGCTAAAAATAGTTCCGTTGCGCCCTCCTATTCGGACAATATTATGTATATTAATAGCTTGAAAGAGCAGGGGATTAACTTTTACCGGAATGAAGTAAAGACCTTTTGCCAGACTTGCTCCAGCATTAAAGGGAAGAAAAAGATTGTGGTGCTGGACGACATTGACCTTATCAACGAGCAGAGCCAGCAAGTGTTTCGTAACTGCATTGACAAATACAGCAACAATGTTCATTTTATTTCTTCCTGTAACAACACTCAAAAAGTGATTGAAAGCATCCAATCGCGGCTCATCCTCAGCAAAATCAAACCGTTTACGCACACGCATCTGTCCAACATTATGCAAAAAATCGCCGTCCGTGAGCAAATTGAGATGCATCCCGACGCGCAAGCATTCACGCTCTCCATTTGCAACAATGCGGCCAAAATACTCATCAACTATATGGAAAAGTTTAAACTCCTCAACCAGCCCATCACGCTGGAACTCGCTACCAATGTGTGCACCAACATCAGCTTTTGCGTGTTTGAAGAGCTCACCCAGCATTTCAAGCGACATAACCTGCACGAGGCCATCACCATCCTATACAACATCTACGACAAAGGGTATTCGGTAATGGACATACTTGACACTTACTCTTTATTCATTAAATCGTCGCCTTCGCTGGAAGAAAACGACAAGTATGTGATTATCTCGTTTATATGCAAATACATTACCATCTTCCATAACATCCACGAGGAACCCGTAGAGCTCGCGCTTTTTGCCAATAACCTCATACAACATATTTGAACGGTTGAAGTGGACACGTGGCGGACACGTGGCTTAACCATCGGGCAATGCAACCCTTTAGCAGTTTATCACATTTTTACACTTATTTTTTTTGCACGCATCTACATCCACCAAGTAAACGTCATTATATTTTTTTCTGTGGATAAATATAATGAGCAGCCAAATATTCAAAAAAGATTTCCCAGTTACCCTATTATATAATCTCCTTGAAATCATATGCATCAAGCAAGATAAATGCTATGTATTTAGTAATGATTCTTATAAAAAAGGAGTGTATTTCAATATGATTGCCCCTTTTTTAGAAGATTGCCAAGAATACTATCACGTATCCAAGCGCACGTATCTGGAGCGCAAGCTTACTTACAACAGTTTTACCACCGTCTTGCGACAGATATGCAATTTCAAACAGCTCAAATACACCTCTCAAATAAAATATGACAAAAGCAATTATGACATTATTTATTACATTATGTTACCAGAAACGAATTAATGGGTTTGATAGGGTGGAGGGGGTTATTTCCGCTTGCACTTCTGGTCGCAAGTCCGCGCGTAATCATAAAAGTTTCGCAATACTTGTTGGGACCACTCGTGGTATTCCGAGTGAAACAGGCATCCAAACACACGGTTCTTCTCGAACTCAAACGAGCACGGGTATTTCTTTCCCTCCACGTTCACCCATCCAATCTCCTTCACATCTAATAGCTTGGAAGAAATCATCGCATCGCTAAAGCAAAACTTGAACCGATTATTGGGCAATTTGTCAAACAACCAATGGTCTACCAGTTTCACCTCGGTCGTCTCGCAAAACAACTTGTTACGGTCGTGTAAGTCGCCGCCATAAATCACATTCAATAGCTGGCACCCAAAGCAAATACCCAAAACGGGCACGTCAAGCATATTTATGTAATAAACGTTGTGCACAAACTCGTCAAACACAATATCGGGGTCAAACAGCTTCATTGGACTACCTGAAATGATGATTCCTTTAATCTTGTTCTTAATCTTGTCAATGTTTTCTATCTTGGACACCTCGTGAAAGGGGATACGCTTACGTTTTAATGCCGCGCGTAACTCCACAATAAAAGACAGCTTGTTGCCTTCCGTGCTATTGTTGATTAACAAAATCATATACTATATTGATATTTTATCTTTTGGTTACCTTTTTGGTTACCTTTTTGGTTACCTTTTGCCTTGTAAAGGATTGGTATCGTGATGTAATACAATTTACGCATATGCGCAAATTGTATTTCTTATTTTATGTTTATGTTGATTCCGGTTAGATGCACTCTAATACCGCACTCGTTTAATCATCTTTAACATATGTTTAATGCTTACCTCGTCAAACTCTATTTCATCAAATCGCACCAGCTCCTTGCGAACATCGTAGTTATCCATTAACGCCTCGTAATCCAAATACGTATACTCGGTTCCGTCTTCTTTCGTGTAAATGTCTGTATAGTTATACAGCTCTACATTGACGGTGTTATTATTCACATCTAACACGGACGCAAGCATATCGATGACACTGCTTCTAGACTTGCAATAAAACTTGAAACTGTAGTAATCGTCCGCTGCTTGGTCTTCCTCCAAGTTTACGTAGGTTCTCTTCCCGCACAAGAAATACTCGTCCTCTACTTCATCGTAAAGGACAAAACAAGTGCAATCCGTCGCCTCGTCCTCAAGCACCTTATTCATATTCAGGGTATACACGCATAATACCAGCTTGTCAATCGGCCTTTGATACTCCCAACTATCTTGATATGTTGCAATCTTACTATGTGTGTTGCTCATTTGTTCTGTTTGCGTATCTAGTATACATTTATTTGCGTTTTCTTTTTATATCGGTTTATTTATTTGGGTTACTTGTTGTTGGGGTGACTAATTAGTTATGTGATTATCATTCGTCTCAAATGCCCTCCTTTTTGCATTGCCAGTTTTAACTCACTCACCACCTGCGGGCGTATCACCTTGGTCGCATTTTCGGTTTCCAGTATGTTCCACAAATCCGACGACAGGTCTTCGCGTATCAAGTAGTCATACGGCAAGTAAAAGTATCCCTTGTCCCCCCATCTGGTTCCCCACGAGTTGCGCATTATCCACCACTGTTTCGTGTGGTCATACCCTACGCATACCACCGCGTGCCCTCCTACATAATACTCCTTCGTTGGGTTCGGCATCGGCACGATTCCCGTTTTCGATACATTACTGCTTAAAAACGAGCTATACACGTTTATCGCCACTATAAACGGCACCCCGGATGCCAAGCACGTTTGCATTGCCCTTACCGTGTTCACCAGACCCATTGCCGTGACCACCTGATGATTTAATGCCTCGGTATAGCATTTGGGGGGTGGCTTAATGGCGAACTTTCGTATGTCATAAGGCCAACTTTTCTCACTGCACGACCCGTAAGTGGTCATCGACTGGATACCGTCTTCTAAATAGGCGCCCGAATCCACCGCGGTCGTTCCTATCATCATTCGCTCGTTGTAATACACAAACAAACGCGACGGGGCAAACGTGTTCTTGCACATAATGGAATATATACACACGCACGCTTGTGCAGTGCAACTCCCTAGTGTCCCTTGGTCGTATACGGGTGGGCATTTGGACCGCAAATCCACGCGAACCGGCAACTTGGCGACAATCGCTACCTTGGAGAATTGGCGCGCAACCGGCGCACCTTCTTCCTTGGTTCCTGGTTTGGGCTCTATTTTTAGTGGCAACCATTTCGCATATTTCTTGTATGGGTTCTCTACTTCTGTGTTATGGATAGACATACTGTTATATTACTTGATTACATTATTTTATTCAAAGAATGTAATCATTTTCTATTTTATAAATGGTTCAAAGGAAGAAAACCATGGTGAGCGATGATGAAGTGATGTGCGCGAGCGATGATGAAGTGATGTGCGCGAGCGATGATGAAGTGATGTGCGGGGTGAGCGATGAGGAAGTGATGTGCGGGCGTCGGTGTTAATCCAATCTGGGCACATCATCCCCGAGCATATTTGGCTTTAATCCAAACAGACCGTCCGCAACAAGGGGCGTCTTGTAAAACCCTACCCAATCTGGATTCGAGTGGTTATTATCCACTTCTTGACTAATGACGCCATTGTGCGCATCCGGCGCGCTGGCCAGCAAGATATACTTGCCAAGTAGCACATTGCTCGTCATAATTTGCTCGGGATTTAAGCGCGCAAACCATTCATACGTGCGGCGTTTTAGTATGCACTTGGACGGTATCCATATGCCATACGCCTGCGCATACAAATCCAAGTAGTCCTCGCTCAGCAAGTCATCCACAAGGACGGGACGGTTGTCCATCGTTTTGACACCCACTTCTTTGCCATCTATTTTGTTGATTCGCCCCTCTTGCACTTTGGTATTGGTCCACCGGTCAAAATCTCCTAAAAATCGCATCTCATCCGTGTAGTCTTCGGAAATCTGGCGCTGCATAAAATCCAACAGTTTCCCAATGGTGGGGTCTTCCTTGGGGGCGCCCATAAAGCGCGAGTCTGGGTAGAAGTCGTAAGAGGCGGAGGTGATATTCTTGTTCACATTCTCGCAAATAAACGGCTTGGACCCTCGTGTGCCCCGCTCATACAAGCTTTTTAAGTTCTTGAAACACAGGAAATCAATGGGCGTCAGCATTCCGCCGTAAAAGTAAATGAGCTTGGCGAGCGCCATTCGTCGCATATTTTCTAGGATGGGGTTGGATATCTTGGTCATATCAATGTTCCAGTCGGGCAATATGCGCGCAAACGAGCTGTCGTCAATGATGCAAATGAAAAAATCGTTCTCGCAATGCTTGATGATGCTTTTCACCGTCAAATACAAGTAGGGCTGGTTCAGCTCCATACTGCTTCGCGACCCAAAACTTAACCACTGGCGCGAATTATACTCATAAGGCACGTGTATCCACAATATCGGCTTTTTGGCCTTTGCTAAACTGGACTCGTTCAACAAATACTTGCGTATTGCGCTATCTTTGTCGTGCTGGCATTGGTTGCGTTTTTGCTTGTTCTCATACCGTTGGTATAACAACATCCCTAATACAATAATAGACACAATGACAATCACTCTTGTTGATAACATTTATATATATTCACAATAGAATAAATATATTTGAAGAGATGGGATAGGGGGTAGGGGGCGCCTTCTCTTACGCTTATAGTCCCGTGATGCGTTTCAGTCCCGCCCAGAACATCCCGTTCTTCTCTTGGTTCTTCTCCACCTCCTTGGCATAGTAATACGCGCGCTTGGATGCGAGTTCCTCGGTTTTCATTTGGCTCTCTTTTAGCTTCGCAAACGCCTCCTTCTCGCTTAACGGTCCCAATGGCTGGCTGTCTCGGTGCATCTTATACTCGTTCACGGTTTTAAACTTGGCGATTCCCGCGTAGTCCTCCTCGTCTACCGCGATGACCGTCTCGGTGTGCGCCTTCTTGATGTCTTGAAATGCCAACCCGCCAAACAGTTCCGACCCGTAATAGGATTCCTCTTCGGCGCCGCTCAATACAGAACCACCTAAATTGCTTGCATACATCTCTTGCACGCCCGTATATTTGACCACACTTTTTAGCTCTTTCTTCCTTTTGGCAAACTCAACACCCATCGTCTCTTTCGTCATCTTGCCGTCTTGGTTAGAGTCCTCGTCCAACCCGTCGCTAGACCGGAGCCAATCCCCGTAGCCTTGCTCCCGCTCTTCCTTTGTATCACTGAACTTGTCGAACTGGGCGTTAAACCATTCATTGAACTTGCGAGGGTCATCGTATTTGTTCTCTTTCAAATACTTGCGCAACAATATCCCGTTGTCGTCCTCTTTCGTAATCGTTTGGCTATACATCTGCGCGCCTTGCTGGCTACTCTTTTCCGCTTTGTTCTTGAACTCATATACGCTGACTAGCGTCTTGTATGCGCTTGAAAAGAATAAAAAGTATTCGGGTCCGAGCTGGGACTTATCGGGGTGCATCTTGAGCACGATTTTTTTCGCGTTTTTTAGCTCGTCCGCACCAAAATCGTGGCGCAATTTGAATAGCCTCAGTAAATCGTCGTATTGGTAATTGTTTATGTCTAAATCCATGCTCATTGGGTTGTGTATTGATATAGGGTCACACTATTTTTACACGCAATCAGCGCATTCGTATTTATTACAGTCATTGCATTTAAAGTCATTCCATTTAGAGTCATTCCATTTAGAGTCATTCCATTTAGAGTCATTCCATTTAGAGTCATTCCATTTAGAGTCATTCCATTTAGAGTCATTCCATTTAGAGTCATTCCATTTAGAGTCATTGCATTTAGAAAAGGATTTAGAACGGGCTTAATTAGTATAGTATAAATATAATGCATATGGGTTTCACACAAGTAATACGCAATATGATACAAACCTTTCAGGACTTTATGTTTGCCTTTAGGCGAACCTTGATGCCCCCCACCAATAAAAAAGAACTGGACGAAGAAGCGTGCGAGGATGAAGCGTGCGACGAAGAAGAAAGAATGACGTTCATTTCATAAAGGATTGGTTTGGTTGGTTTGTAATTATAGTTCGCGCATTTGTTCTTCCCGCAAGCGTTGCACCCGTTTGATGCATCTATTAAAAAATGCATCTAACTCTCCCCTGCCCGACCCAGTGACCATATCGTCTGGTGCATAGGAGGTATTCCCGCGACAATAGCACAATATAGCGGGGATGCCATTCACCATCCGCTTGGCTTTTAGGAATGCATACAAATCCAGACTTTCGTCTACATCTACATCACAACAAATGACATCGGCGGGCATTTTTGAAAAAAAGTTCATTAAGGTGGACTTAATCTGCTGACACGGGCCACACCATTCGGCGCCTAACTTCAATATCACTAGACCGGGGTTGCGCTTTAACAACTCCAAAAACTCTAAACGACTGGCAAACCGTTCAATCACGATTTTGTTCGACATATTTATATAATTTATACAGTTTTTAAACCGTAATTTTCGCGTTATATATTATACGATGGCTAGCTTTTCAAACCAGTATAATGAAAATGACCAAGTGATAGTAAATATTGTAAATGCATTTTACACAGGGGCTAAAGTAAGTATTGCAGGCACTGCATTATACACGATGAATCAAGAAACAAATGGTGCTGTAATGTCGGCAATCAATATGATTGCTGGCGTGGCCAATAAATACTTTGTAACAGGTATGTCCGTTGTGCCTAATGCAATTGGAAAATTGAGTATGACAGCGAATGATATTGTCGTGTCATCGATAAATGACTGCGCAAGTCAATTATATCAAACTGGGGCTGCATTGATTACGGTGTTTAGTGGTCTGTTGAAGTATGCTCTTAACTATGGTCCCGAAATCGTTGGCGCGGTTGGCGCTTCCGTTGCAGTAACCACGTTCGATAACTTTACAAGATTGGAGGAGAACGATAAAAAGATGTATTTGCGCAGATATTTGGCAAGAGTGTTAAATGGTATTGTAGATATTCATAGCCGGAGTGTAAACGTGGCACAAGAGGTTAAAGAAGGTATAAAAGCAGCAAATTGTGTCAAACAAAGTGGGGAATTAATAAATGAAGTCGCCAACCTATCAAGGGAGGAACTTGCAGAAATGGTTGGACACGTGATACCGTATATGCGTAGTGCGGAATACAATTTGTCCTCCGAGGATTTGTCCTTTATGGCGGGGGGTGTTCCTATACAACCATTTGATGGAAAAAACGTGGCATTTCAAATAGCAAGACTTGTGCAAAAGAAGGAATCAATCGTAACAAATGATAGAGACGCGTTACAGGAAATGAAGGATGGAGATGTGAATGATTCAAACCAATATGAAGATGATGACTATTCACGAAAAAGACACAAACCAAACGATGAAGAGACACCCATTGACAGAGAAATTAAAAAAATTGACCGAATGTTGTATTTGTTGAACGAGTTAAATTGCACCTCTTCTTCGGACTTGTGTCGCACCCACAGCGAATCAGATGCCACTAAAAAGGTCGGAACCACTATATTCCGAACTTTCTCCACCAAGGGCGGAAGAAAAACCAAAAAAAACAAAAACAAAAAGAGGAAGCCAATACCCAAACGCAATCAAACGAGGAGGGTGCAACGCAAGCAAACCAAGCGTGCTCCAAAGAAGCTAAGGAAGAAGCAAACCAGAAAATAATAGACCCGCTATTCAATTATATATTATTCTTATCAAATAGGAATAATATACAGACGTTGCGATTTAGAGGACAGGGTATACGGATAAGGACTTATGTCACCTTATTGATGAACACTTCGCGCGCAATATTGGTGATGATTTTGTCCATCTTGGTGTTCTCATCCGTGCTCACACCCCCCGTAGATTGTATGACCATTTTTAGATAAGGCGTGTTCTCGCGGTTCGTGCTGATGACGCAGTTCGGGTGCGCTTTAATCCACAGCGGGATTTGTTGCATGTTTTTCTGTTCTATTTTGCGTATGGCCTTTTTGATTTTATCGCGGTCCTCGTTGTCCTTTTCCCAGACATTGTCTTCCTTTATATACAATGTCTCGCGCTTCAAGTCGCTGCAATGTATCGGGCGTTTGTGCTCATCCATCTCCTTCAGCCCCTTGATAAAGATGCGCGACATCCCGCCCGAGTAACCCAGCTTGCCTGTTTCTTCTAAATCCGACAATTGGAGGTGTATAGAGTTCACAAAATCCACCATATTGATGGCATCTTTGCATTTTTCGTTCAAAAAGATGTTCAGGTTGAATTGCGTGTTGTTGTTGGTGGTATTATTGTTGTGCGTTGTGATATGTTTGCTCTCCTTGGCGATTTCAAATATTTGGCTTTGGAACTCTTGGTTTTGTTTAATCAGCGTGATTAGCGCGTGGGTCAGCTCGGACGTCTTGGTATTCATCGCGCACGTCGCCATCGTCTGGTCTGAACTCGTCTCGTGTAACGGCTCCGTTAGCTCGTGCTTACTGTCCAGTATGGAGGCAACTGTGGCGCGCGCCTCTTCGGACCCAATGGGCGCAGTGCATAGTTTGGTGTGGCGCCACATTCCCGACCTAGATTTGTAGCTCTTGTTGCACGAAGGGCACGAAAACAGGGTCGACACGGGATGACAGGTGATGGCCGCAATTTTCACTGCGTTTACGTGCTTTTGCGTGTTGGTGTGCGCAACAAAGCTACTCTTGCGGGGAGTATAATAGTCGCACGTGGCGCAGTGGAATGCGCCTTGTTTTGTTCCCAAGGCAGGACTTGGTTTCATTTGTTTGGCGGTTGCATTGGTCGCAACATTCATAGGAACTTAATATATAAGGATACAATTTTTTTAACTGGTTTATGGCCTTTTTTCTTCCTTTGATTCGCATTTCGTTCCTTCGCCGACCATAGAGAAAATAGGGGAATTACTATTTCTGGCCACAGATGGTAACTGGTGTAAACCCAACCATTATAATTTCTGCGCGCATTTTATGGTCTGTAGAAGGAGCTTGTATAACCGACCCCAAAGTTGGACAAATTAGAAGGTCGTTGTATAAAAAATCGCGTTTTTTTTCAAAAAAATCGTTGCAAAAAATCGGAAAAAGGCAAAAAATCCATTTTCCAATTTTGGACGAAAAAAAATGTCCATTTTTTGGCCCTTTTTTTCGCGTTTTTTCGCCGTTTTTCGCGATTTTTTGTGACGATAAAATGCACTTTGTTCAATGGACGGTTGCAGTTGACACCAGTTTCGCTCACAAATGCAGAATTATTATTTTTGCAAGTTTTTTGAAAAAACTTGCAAAAACTTGCAAATAAAAAAGTAGCAAGAAAAATGATTTTTTTTTGTGAACCACGATAAATGCTGTAAAACCCGTTCATCGCCAAAAAGTCATCGGGCTGTCACCTAAATGTTGCGGATTTTGGCAATGGGTAAAAGTAGCACGTTATTTTTTCTGCGCGCACTGCATAACTGGTCTTGCAATTTTCTCTGAAAAACGCGTGCATTTTTTTGTTGCGAGGTGTTGCGTAAATGTTGCGGGGCACTTTTTGCGCCGACCGGTTTTCGCGACTTTTTCTCACTTTTTTCGCGTTTTGTTCACTTTTTTATTTTTGGCTTTTTTCGCTTTTTTAAAGCGGGGTTATTGGTTCTGCTCTCTTTTTTTAAAATATTCTTAGGTTTTTAATTTCACCGTAACAAAGAGTAAATGTATGAATTTGGGTGGTTTTACTGGTCGTTGGGAAAGCCATTTTGGACATTTTTAAAATGTCCAAATTTGATATATGCAAGGTCTATACCAAACTCGAAATAATGAGGGTGTGACTGAGAAATTATTTGTGTTTTTGGCAATCCCCTGTCTTACGAGATATGCTCACACCAGTAGAATTATAATTTTGGTTGTTTTTTCATTTTTCCAAAAAAAACGCAAAAAATCATCCCTTTTTAAAAAACGAAAATTTAGAAGGTCGTTGTATAAAATGGGCGAAAAAAGCGCAAAAAAAGGCGAAAAAAGCGCGAAAAACACGAAATAAGAAGGTGGTTGTATAACTTACGAGTATCCAATTTTGTAGAAGGTCGTTGTATTAAAAAAGCGTCCAAAAATCGGTTTCTCCTATTTCCAAAATCGGAAAACCATTTTTTGACTTTTCGAAAACAACCAAAAACACGCATTTTTCAGACATTTTTCGGACATTTTTGTGACCATAATGGCACTTTTGTTTTCTGGCGTTCACACTTGTGACGACATATGGTCTAAAACCTAGCATTATTATTTTTGCAAGTTTTTCGTAAAAACTTGCAAAAACTTGCAAATAAAAAAGTAGCAAGAAAAATGATTTTTTTTTGTGAACCACGATAAATGCTCTCAAACCGGTTCTTGCGCAAAAAGCTCTCGGGCTGTCACCTAAATGTTGCGGATTTTGGCAATGGGTAAAAGTAGCACGTTATTTTTTCTGACACGTGAGCATAAGTCGTCACACATTTTGCGCCGAAAAACACGTGCATTTTTTTGTTGCGAAGTGTTGCGTAAATGTTGCGAGCAAGAAAAAGGGAAGGCCCGTTTTTGCATTTTTTTCGCCTTTTTTTGCGCTTTTTTCCGACTTTTTTCGGTTTTTTATTTTTGGGATTTTTCGCTTTTCAAAAAGGTTGTTACTGAGTATGCTCTCCTTTTTTAAAATATTTACGCTTTTTTAATTTCACCATCACAAAGAGTAAATGTATGAATTTGGGTGGTTTTACTGGTCGTTGGGAACGTCATTTTGGACATTTTTAAAATGTCCAAATTTGATATACTAAGGGGCTATATGAATTCAAGAAAAATGAAGCTGTGACTGAGAAATTATTTTGTTTTTTGGGTAACGCCATTGTTACGCAATATGCTCACACCCGACCAATTATTTTTTTGGTCAATTTTCAAAATATTTTGTAGAAGGTCGTTGTATTTTTTGATTTTGTATGTTTTTTATTTGGAAAAATACAAAAAAAGGTCGGACCCATTTTGTCCATTATTTGGATAGTTTGTTGGAATCCATCCATTTTTGTATGAACGCCTCCAACTCTTCAATGCATATATCGGGTAACTCGCAATGCGCCTCCCAAAAATAGCGCGCAAAGGCCCAAATAAAGGTGCAATCGTTTGTATACCACTGAATATGCGCCTCCAATAACGAGCGATGCAATGAGGGGGTCAAAAGGGTTAGCGAGGAGGCGGGCAATACATAACACAATTGGACGACAGGGGATACCGGATTGGGCTCCAACTGGGGGACCAAGGTGGTTTCAAACAGGGGCACGTAGTTGAACAAGTCTTCCAACAAGGGGGGATAGTGGTAGTGGTAACACCATCGCCAATCCGCGCACCCAGAAGTGTAATACTTCATTGTCCATTCTAACCCTTGCAAATAGTTCATACATACCTGCTTTTTTCGCGCCTCGTCGGGTGCAACCATCCCTAATAGCGAACTATAGTAACGAGCTTGCCAATTTGGGCGAAACGGATTAATGTATTTCTCTATTTCGCGCTGATGGGTTGGCGCGGATTCAAAGCGCGCAAACTTTTCGTCCGGCGTGCTGGCAGGCATATTGTAATTCGCGCGCCGGTCGCGCAGTTTCATCTCATCCTGTATGAACTTTTCTTCCTGCGTTTTTAAGAACCCAATGAATCGGCGAAACACATTCCAATAGATTCGTTTCCCATCGACTAAGTTGTCATTAGTGCTCCCGACGGTCTGCTTGTATGCGTTCAATAGCTTGTTAATCCCGCCAGTTCGGATATTGATGGCGGGAAAATGGGGCATAAAGTCGTTCCCCAACATAAAACACATAAAAATATAGTCA
>Ga0214921_10000531_pt1 | contig 71431 bp, 78 predicted proteins | sample LL1505_MetaG_FD_177992 | JGI IMG/M metagenome (GOLD analysis project Ga0214921, IMG submission 177992) | Freshwater microbial communities from Lake Lanier, Atlanta, Georgia, United States - LL-1505 | ecosystem: Environmental > Aquatic > Freshwater > Lake | place: USA: Georgia | collected... | reverse complement strand
GCAACTGCCGTTGAGGCAATTGCTAAGGCAGATGCCGATGTGAAGGGCGCCGCATCGGACCCAATATTTGCCCTGGAAAAGGCGCTAGCGACCATCACCGCCGCTCGCGCTGCCCGCTAATTTGAGGCCTATTTTCTCGATTTTGGGCTGATACCCCTGCGCTGATAACCTACGCCTCTGCACAAATCATCAGGTTTGGCTAAATAATCGAAAGTTCGGAGCTATCCACGTGGCAAATATCAAGTCGCAGATCAAGCGTATTAAGACAAACGAGAAGGCATACCTTCGCAATAAGTCTGTCTCATCTTCAATCAAGACTGCAGTTCGCAAGTTCCGCGACGCGGTTGCTAAGGGTGACGCTTCTGCAACAACTGCTGAACTGCGCGCAGCTTCAAAGGCGCTCGATATTGCAGTCTCAAAGGGTGTTCTTCATAAGAACGCTGCTGCAAATAAGAAGTCTTCAATGGCTAAGGCTGCTGCTAAAGCCGGCGCACGTTAATTCATATCTATCAATTCACGATAGAAAGATAAAGGTCGCATAAGTGCCTGCAATATCCATTGCGAAGGCGCCGCAACCAGCAGCAACAAATCCGGGGCAGATTCGAAATTTCTGCATCATTGCCCATATCGACCATGGTAAATCAACGCTGGCCGATCGCATGCTACAAATTACTGAGGTAGTAGAAGCACGCAATATGCGCGCTCAATACCTCGACCGCATGGATATCGAACGCGAACGCGGCATCACCATTAAATCGCAAGCAGTGCGTCTGCCCTGGCGCAGTGGCCTAGATGGCCAGGAATACATCTTGAACATGATTGACACACCAGGTCACGTGGACTTCACCTATGAAGTCTCTCGTTCACTTGCTGCCTGTGAAGGTGCGGTGCTGCTCGTTGATTGCGCCCAAGGTATTGAGGCACAAACGCTGGCAAACCTTTACCTTGCTATGGAGAACAACCTCACCATTATTCCGGTGCTTAACAAAATTGATTTACCCAATGCACAACCAGAGAAGTTTGCCGCAGAACTCGCTGGCCTCATCGGGTGCAAAGTAGAAGATGTGTTAAAAGTTTCTGGAAAGACTGGCGATGGCGTTGCTGATCTACTTGATCAAATCATTGCTCAGATTCCAGCACCGATTGGCGATCCAGAAGCTCCGGCCCGCGCACTTATCTTTGACTCTGTCTATGACGCATATCGCGGAGTAGTTACCTATGTTCGGGTCGTCGATGGTCGCATAAGCCCGCGTGAACAAATTCAAATGTTTTCAACCGGTGTTAAACATGAGGCACTTGAAGTGGGCGTTATTTCGCCAGAACCGCTGCCATCAAAAGGGCTTGGCGTAGGCGAGGTAGGTTATTTAATTACCGGTGTAAAAGATGTGCGCCAATCTCGCGTGGGTGACACCATTACAAACTTTGCTCGACCAACGAAAGATCCACTCGGTGGTTATAAAGATCCAAAGCCGATGGTCTTCTCTGGTCTCTTCCCACTCGATGGCGCAGATTTTCCTGTATTGCGCGATGCGCTAGAAAAGTTGCAGCTCAACGATGCTGCACTTGTCTATGAGCCAGAAAGCTCAGCAGCTCTTGGCTTTGGTTTCCGCTGCGGCTTCCTCGGTCTTTTACATATGGAAATTGTGCGCGAACGCCTAGAGCGCGAAGCAAAGCTCAATCTTATTTCGACTGCGCCAAACGTGGTCTATCGCGTAACTATGGAAGATGGCAAAGAGTTCGTTGTTACCAACCCATCTGAATTTCCAGATGGCAAGATCAATAACGTGAAAGAGCCAATCGTTAAATCCACCATTCTTGCGCCGGCAGAATTTATCGGAACCATCATGGAGCTCTGCCAAGAGCGCCGTGGTGTCATGCTCGGCATGGATTACATCTCTGAGGATCGCGTTGAGATTCGATACACCTTGCCGCTCGCCGAGATTGTCTTCGACTTCTTTGATCAATTGAAATCACGCACCCGTGGATATGCCTCACTTGATTATGAAGAGCTGGGCGATGAAGAAGGCAATCTTGTTAAGGTCGATATTCTCTTGCAAGGAGAAGCAGTCGATGCTTTCAGCGCCATTGTTCACCGCGATAAGGCTTACTCATATGGCGTGATGATGACCGGTAAGTTGCGCGAACTTATTCCGCGTCAGCAGTTCGAAGTCCCTATTCAGGCTGCTATCGGCTCTCGCATTATTGCTCGTGAATCTATTCGTGCGATTCGTAAAGATGTTCTGGCCAAGTGTTACGGCGGCGATATTTCACGTAAGCGCAAACTTCTTGAGAAGCAGAAGGAAGGAAAGAAGCGCATGAAGATGGTGGGACGTGTTGAAGTTCCACAGGAAGCCTTCGTTGCAGCCCTTGCTACCGATGCAGATATTGAGAAGATTAAAGCAGCGCGCAAGCTCGAATCTTAAGGACTCCTACTTCACCCAAGTGTCTAGCATGCTGAGTAGTTCATCAATCCAAGCAAGCAGTAGGTTCAAGTTTTTCTCGGCAATCGCTGCGGTGATTTCATCCTTAGTTTTTGGAGAATCAAATGCGATGGTTTCAACTTTAGGAACTGATAAGCCAAAACCCTCGCTGACATAATGGTAGACATACAATTCAGCCCCTGTTTGATCATCAATAACAGGCGTGAATTTCATCTCACCATTAACAAAGCTCTCTGGCCCGAAGCTGAGCATCTTAGATTTAACTGTTGTTTGCAAAGTAGTGATTGAGGTTCCATCCTCGAATATCTCCACTTTCGTTAAGGGAGCAGGAAATGCTTCAGAACCCCTTGTAAAGACTTTTGCCTCAATGTTGTAGTGAACTGCCTGCGGTGAATCAGGATCAGCTCCGCCATAGTAACCACCTTGAGATTGATGAGTTACTGGATCTGCCGGAACTTGAAGAACCACTTTTGATCCCGCAAATTCTCCCGATCCACATACTGATGGTTGGCAGACAATAATGTTTGTTACAAGACCACTCTCATTAACCACGGCCCATGTCTGGCAAGGGTCTTCGGCAGTACAGGGGGCTGAATCAGCAGCGGCGGAATTGATTGGAAGAAGTGACGCAGAAATCAGTGCAAGCGCAATTAACGAAACCTTTTTCATATTCTTAGTATGTACCCAAAAATGCTTCTCGGCTAGATTGGCTCTATTCGACCGATACAATAAGCACAAATGGCGCTCTCGTTCTACGTTCATATCCCCTATTGCGCACGTCGCTGTGGATACTGCGACTTCAATACCTACACACCAGCAGAGCTACAAGATGGTGCAACGCTTGAAATAGTCTCCGGTGATTACATCGATGCGGTTTTACAAGAGTTAGCAACGGCGCCCTTAGATGAAGTGCCGACCATCTTTTTTGGCGGTGGAACTCCATCGCTTCTGCCGCCGAAAGATTTAGGTCGCGTTATTAGCGCCATTAAAGAGCGCAACGGCGTGACCGAGGATTGCGAAATCACACTTGAGGCGAATCCAGATTCAGTTACGCAAGAGAAGTTAGAGCAATTGATTGCCGTAGGATTTAACCGGATTTCATTTGGTATGCAATCATCGAATCCAGAAGTGTTAAAGGTCCTTGATCGCACACATAATCCAGAAAATGTTCGCAAGGCCGTTGATATGGCTCGCGCAGCAGGTTTTAGTTCAGTTTCGGTCGACCTCATTTATGGCAGCCCTGGTGAATCACTTGCAGATTGGGCAGCGACGGTAAAGGAGGCGCTCTCACTGAACATTGATCACATCAGCGCGTACGCGTTGATTGTGGAAGAAGGTACAAAGTTAGCGGCGCAGATTAAGCGTGGAGAATATTCAATGCCCGATGACGACCTGATGGCAGATATGTATTTGCTGGTTGACCAACAGTGCCTACAAAAAGGTTTGAAGTGGTACGAGCTATCTAACTGGTCAAAACCCGGCCATCAATGTCGTCACAATATTGCTTATTGGAAATCAAATAATTGGTGGGGTCTTGGTCCAGGTGCACATTCACATATCGATAGCAAACGATTCTGGAACGTGAAGCATCCTACCGCTTATAAAGAGAAGGTCTTCGCCGGAACTTCTCCGATTAAAGATTCAGAACAACTCACTGATGAACAGAAGAAATCTGAATACATCATGCTTGCACTTCGCATGCCAGAAGGTGTGAAGAAAGCTGCCCTGACAGTGGCTCAATACGAACGCACAATGGAGTACATCAAGAGCGGACATGTGATTGAGAAAGAAAATACCTTGGCGCTGACCCCCAATGGTCGCCTCATCGCCGACCGCATTACTCATGAAATGCTCCGCTAAGGCGCACCGGATAAGATTGCTACCTCATGACTACCGATAGACGCCTAGAGATTCTTCGAGCAATCGTCGATGAATATGTGCAGACCCAAGAACCGGTCGGCTCAAAGGCGATTGCCGATAAGCGTTCGCTCGGCATTAGCCCAGCAACTATCCGCAACGAGATGGCGGTACTCGAAGAAGAAGGTTTCATTACTCAACCTCATACAAGTGCGGGCCGTATTCCAACAGATCTCGGCTACCGACTCTTCGTCGATAAGTTATCTGCAATCAAACCTTTATCAACTGCGGAACGTCGCGCTATTGAAACATTTCTTGGCGGCGCCCATGACCTCGATGATGTTGTTAAGCGAAGCGCAAAGTTACTCGCAGATATCACCAAACAGGTTGCGGTTGTGAAATACCCAAATATCGGTGATTCACATGGTCGAGACATGATGGCGATTTCAGGAACTGCCAATCTGGCACGATCGGGTGAAGATTTAGGAACAACTCTTTCTCCTATTTTGGAAGCACTGGAAGAACAAGTTGTGCTCCTTCGTCTACTCAGCGACGCACATCCCACTGTGCATGTCACCATCGGCAGCGAACAAAATGACGCAAACTTGCAGACAACCTCACTTGTAACAGTGGGTTACGGACAAGGCGAATCACCACTGGGTGCGCTCGGAATTATTGGGCCTACACGTATGGATTACGCAGGTTCTATCTCTGCCGTCTCTGCAGTTGCACGATATATCGGTCGATATATTTCAGAGGGTGCGTAGTAATGGCAGATTTCTACGGTCTCCTCGGTCTTGATCAAAGCGCTTCGCAGGAAGATATTAAGAAGGCGTATCGCAAGATTGCGCGCGAATTACACCCCGATGTAAATCCTGATCCCGAGGTGCAGAATAAATTTAAAGAAGTTACCGCTGCCTATGACACGTTAAGTGATCCACAGAAGCGTCAGCAATATGACATGGGCGGACAAGGTGGATTTGGTGGTGGATTCGGCGGCGGATTCGGTGGCGGTGGATTTAGCGACATCATGGATGCCTTCTTCGGCGGTGGTGGTAATCGCGGACCGCGTCCTCGTATGCGACAGGGGCAAGATGCACTCATTCGCATCGAGGTAGATCTCTTTGAAGCATGCTTCGGAGTAGAGCGCGAAATTACTTTGGAATCAGCAGTTGTCTGCGAGAAGTGCACTGGACAAGGAACTGCAAATAACAGCGCTCCATCGATGTGCCCGGTATGTAAGGGACGCGGAGAAACGCAATTTGTGCAGAAGTCATTTCTTGGTCAAGTGATGACATCTCGTCCATGTAATAACTGCTCAGCTTACGGTTCAGTAATTACCGATCCTTGCCGTGAATGTGCCGGCGATGGTCGAGTACGTGCCCGCCAGACAATTAATGTGAAGATTCCTGCTGGCGTTGAGACCGGAAATAGAATTCAAATGGCAGGACGCGGTGAAGTAGGCGCCGGCGGTGGACCAGCAGGTGATCTCTATGTCGAAATCGTGGAGTCAGATCACGAGTTCTTGCTGCGCGATGGCGATAACTTACATATCGCAATTGAAGTCTCCTTTGCGGCAGCTGCCCTTGGCACCACCGTCAAAGTTGAAACCCTAGAAGGTCCGGTCGACCTACAGATTAAGGCTGGTACGCAGAGCGGTGCCACACTTCCTATCAAAGGCAAGGGCATGACTCGTCTTCGTACCGCTAATCGCGGGGACCTGATTGTCCATGTTGATATTGCAACGCCACATAAGCTATCTAGAGATCAAGAGAAGTTACTGAAAGATTTTGCGCAATCACGCGGTGAAAAAGCGGGCGATGTGAAGATTAAGGGACATAAAGAAGGTCTCTTTACCAAATTTAGAGATGCCTTCGGTCGCTAAGTGCTCACACTTTTCTTTGTTGATGATCTACCCACCACGGTGGGAGCCACGTATGAATTTGCCAATGATGATGCCAACCACGCGATTCGGGTGCTGCGTATGCAAAGCGGTGAATACTTCAACTTAAGTGATGGCAAAGGTAATTGGTCTCACGTTGAGATTGTGGAAGTGCATAAGAAGCACATGAGCGTTGTTGTTATTGAATCCGGATTCCAAGAGCCGCTGGAAACCACCTTCACCGTTATTCAAGCTATCCCTAAGGGTGATCGCATCAAGGAAGCGATTGAACTCTGCACCGAAGGTGGCGCCGATCGCATCGTGATGTGGAAAGCAGCACGGAGTATTGGAAAATCTGAAGACAAAATGGAGAAGTTGCAGAACACCGCCAGAGAGGCAAGTAAGCAATCGCGCCGCTTTTGGATCCCGGCTGTGGTCGGGGTGGCAACGACTGCCAACATCATCGATGAGATTGCCAAGGCTGATTTAGCAATTGTTTTTCATGAGAGTGCGACGATGAAACTTTCGCAGCTGATAATTCCAGGGGCGAAGAAGATTGCCATCATTATTGGACCTGAAGGTGGGTTAACAGATGATGAAATCGATAGCTTTGCAGCAGCTGGTGCAAAGGTTGCGCTCATGGGGCGCCCGATTCTGCGCTCGGCCCATGCCGGATTAGCCGCACTTTCTGCCATCAACACAGCACTGTCTGTGTGGTGAATTCACCCTATTAGCGATAGATTTTCAGTTATATGGAACGCCTTCTGATCACGGTCCCGCCCGCCATCTCGATGGTTTCACTGCTCGGAATAAGCGATGCAAATATGCTGGCCATCGAAGCAGCATTTCCTTCAGTTAATGTCACCGTGCGTGGCAATGAAATTACCTTGCGCGGTCCGCATATCGATTGCATTGCGATGGAAAAGCTCATTACCGAGATGATGGTCGTTATTCGCTCTGGTCAAACGCTAAATGTGGACGCGGTCTCACGCAGCATTGCCATGTTAGAGGCTATCCCGGAGCAGAGCCCGGGTGAAGTACTTTCACTTAATATTGTCTCTAATCGCGGTCGCACCATCAGACCAAAGACTGCTAACCAGAAGCTCTATGTCGATGCGATTGAAGAGAACACCATTACTTTTGGAATTGGCCCGGCTGGAACTGGAAAAACTTATCTAGCAATGGCAAAGGCAGTTGCGGCACTACAAGCGAAGAAGGTCAATCGCATTATTTTATCTCGGCCGGCTGTTGAGGCAGGAGAGAAGCTTGGCTTCTTGCCTGGAACGCTCAATGAAAAAATTGATCCCTACCTGCGCCCACTCTTTGATGCGCTGCACGACATGATTGATATCGATTCAATTCCGCGCCTGATGCAATCAGGAGTCATTGAGGTAGCCCCGCTGGCATTTATGCGTGGTCGCACGCTGAACGACTCATTTATTATTCTTGATGAAGCACAGAACACAACGCCAGAACAGATGAAGATGTTCTTAACTCGCCTCGGCTTTGGCTCCAAGATGGTTATTACCGGCGATGTCACTCAGACAGATCTACCCAATGGACAACGTTCAGGACTTGCCATTATTCGAGACATTCTAAATGGCGTGGATGACATCTCCTTTATGGAGCTCACCGCAGATGATGTTGTTCGCCACCGACTAATTGGTGACATCGTGAAGGCATATGATGCATACGATGCCACCAAATCGGCTCCTCGTTCACTTCGTAGCAACTAAGTCCGGTCATGAGCGTTGAGTTAACAAATCGTTCTGGCGCTTTGGTGCCAGAAAAGCAGATGCATTCACTGCTTGATTTCGGTATTACCTATATGGAACTTCACCCTGATTGCGCCATCTCACTTACCTTTGTTGATGTGACCGAGATGGAAGAGCTACACATCAAGTGGATGGATGAACCGGGTCCAACAGATGTGCTCTCTTTTCCCATGGATCTGCCAGAACACGATGGGGAAGTTGTAACCCTCGGTGACATTGTGATTGCACCAGCTGTGGCAGCAAAGCAAGCAAAAGATGCCGGTCACAGCACGGAAGCAGAAATCTATATCCTTGCTACTCATGGACTACTTCACATTCTTGGTTATGACCACGCAGATCCTGATGAAGAGAAAGTCATGTTTGCCCTACAAGAGAAGATTGTGAAGGAGTGGTTACAGAAGTGAGCCAACTTCGAAAGAGCACGAGTCTGGCCCTGGCATTCATTTACACCCCGATTGCAAAGGGTGTAATTGCACTCGGTAATCTCATTACTCCGGATAAAGGATTTAAGTGGGGCTTATTTACCAACGAGGATGAGTTCCGGGAGCTGATGGATCACGCCCACGTTCAAGGCCTGGTCGAATCTGATGAGCACGAGATGCTGCAAAACGTCTTTGAGTTAGGTGACACCTTGGTGCGCGAACTCATGGTCCATCGCACAGATATGGTCTGGATAGAACGCGATAAATCACTGCGCCAAGCTCTCTCATTGGCACTGCGCTCTGGGTATTCACGTATTCCGGTCACTGGTGAAAACATCGATAACGTTATCGGTATTGCCTATGTGAAAGATTTAGCTAAGCGCACCCTAGATCACCACGAGGCAGAGACAACGGAGAAAGTAGAGCAGCATATGCGCCCTGCTGTCTTTGTCCCTGAAAACAAGGAAGCGGCAGAGCTACTTAAAGAGATGCAGCGCGATCAGATTCACTTAGCAATTGTGGTTGATGAATACGGCGGCACAGCCGGCATCATCACGATTGAAGACATAATTGAAGAGATCGTGGGCGAGATTGCCGATGAATACGATGATGGCGTTGAAGAATTTAATTGGATTTCTGAGACCAAGGCTCGCGCCAAGGCCTCGATGCATATTGAAGATTTAGCCGATGAACTTAAGATTGAGATGGACCGTGATGAGTTTGAAGATGTAGACACTGTGGGCGGATATATGGCGGAAAAACTTGGCCGTGTTCCAATCGCTGGTTCGACCATCAATTTACATGGCTACTCCATTACATCTGAGCGCCCACTAGGTCGTCGTCGCAGAATTAGCTCAGTTATTATTGAGCGACTGGAAAAGGAAGTCGATGAGCATGAATAATCCAGAGGATGCAAAGTTGGTCACTCTTGCCTCATCCACTCTTGCTCGCAGTGGGGCAGAACAAGCTGCCGCGCTTCGCGATTCAACCGGGCGCACTTATGTGGCAGTAAATGTCACATCACCATCACTAAATCTCGATGCTTTTGAAGCTGTCCTGACAGTGGCCCTCGCATCTGGAATTTCTGGAATTGAAAGCGTGGTTGCAACTGGATCAAGGCCGGCAAATGTGAAGGCGATTAAAGACTTTGCACCAACTGCCACCGTATTTTTTGTTGCAGCAAGCGGAGAAGTCATCTCGCTTTAGGCATCTGGCGCCACTAAAAGATAAGATTGTCCAATGCGCGTCGTTCGATTTACTCCTCAACCTGATGCCGGACTGGGAAGTGACCCACTCTTTGGAATCCTGGAAGATGATGATCAGATAACAATCATCTCTGGAGATCCGATTTATCACGGTATTCAAAAGACAGCGGCAAAGATTGAGCTCACCAAGGTGCGGCTATTAGCCCCGGTTATTCCTCGCTCAAAGATTGTCTGCGTGGGAAAGAATTACGCCGATCACGCCGCTGAAATGGGAAGTGAAGTACCGGCCGAGCCGATCATCTTCTTAAAACCAAATACATCAGTGATTGGTCCGGGGGACACCATCGTCTGGCCGGCGATGGCGCCAACGATTGATTATGAAGCAGAACTGGCAATTGTTATTGGTCGAGTATGCAAAGAGGTTCCGAAAGAGCGCGTGAAAGATGTGATCTTTGGCTTCACGATGGCAAATGATGTGACCACGCGCGAGTTACAAAAGCGCGATGGACAGTGGACTCGGGCGAAGTCATTCGATACTTTCTGCCCCTTGGGCCCATGGATAGAAACAGAATTCATACCTGGAAACCAGCGCATCTCACTGACTGTCAATGGCGAAGTTAAGCAAGATGCGACTATTTCACAGATGATCTTCGGTATCGAAGATATCGTCCACTTTGTTACCCAGGTGATGACGCTGCTGCCTGGAGATGTCATTATTACTGGAACACCTGCCGGTATCGGTCCGCTACCTGAAAAATCTACTGTGACAGTAGCCATTGAAGGCCTGGGCGAGTTAACGAATAAAGTCAGCGCGCGACCATGAGTACTAAGAGAGCTGTAAAAGTTCGCTTTGCGCCATCGCCAACGGGTGATTTACACGTGGGAAATATTCGTACCGCACTCTTTGATTGGGCATATGCCCGTCACACCGGCGGAACTTTCCTCTTTCGTATCGAAGATACTGACACCACTCGCGTTACCGATGAATACATTCAGGCAGCTATCGACACTTTGAAGTGGCTGGGCTTGAACTGGGATGAAGGCCCTGAGGTTGGCGGAGCTAATGGTCCATACCTGCAATCACAGCGTCTTGATATCTATGCCGAGTGGGCACAGAAGTTTCTCGATCAAGGCGATGCCTATTACTGCTACTGCTCACCGAATGAATTAGAAGCAGTGCGCGAAGCACAGCGCAAAGCAAATGAGGCACCGGGCTATAACGGACACTGCCGCGACTTAACTTCGGCGCAGATTGCAGATTTTAAAGCGCAGGGCCGGGAAGCTGTTATTCGCATGCGGATGCCAGATGGCAGCACCACCTTTACTGATGAAATTCGTGGAGATGTCACCTTCGAACATAAGTTTGTGCCGGACTTCGTCTTGGTGCGCGCAGATGGTTCACCTCTTTATACACTCGCAGTTGCCATCGATGACATTCTGATGGGAGTCACTCACGTGCTGCGCGGAGAAGATCTACTTTCATCGACTCCGCGACAGATCCGTGTTTATCAAGCGATGGGCGTGAAGCTAGCGGATTATCCAGCCTTTGCCCACCTGCCCTTTGTGATGGGCCAAGATAATGCCAAGCTCTCTAAGCGCAATGGTGAAGTATCAATCGCTTGGTATCGCGAACAGGGTTACTTGCCGGAAGCAATCTGTAATTACTTAGCATTACTTGGTTGGTCACCTGGTGATGATCGGGAAAATATCTCCATGAAAGAACTCACCGAGCTCTTTACGGTGGAAAAAGTTCACTCATCACCTGCTCGCTTTGATATGAAGAAGTTAGAGGCGATTAACGGAGATAAAATCCGTGCGCTCTCACTCGAAGAGTTCGCCACCTGGACCCTGCCTTTCTTGATTAAGGCTAATGTGATTGCCGGAAGTGATGAAGAAATTGAGTTGGTAAAAAAGGCGCTGCCGTTGATTCGCGAGCGCATTGTTAAGCTCGATGAGGCACCAGCACTTCTTCGTTTCCTCTTTGTGAAAGAGTTTGCAGTTGATCCAGATGCGGTGGCAAAGATCAGTGATGATGCGGCAAAGGATATTTTGCGGCGCTCGGAGAAAGAGCTATCGGCGTTAACCCTCTGGAACCATGAATCGATTGAAGGGGCGCTGCGCACCTCACTGATCGAGGAGTTAGGACTCAAGCCACGCATTGCATTTACCGCACTTCGTATTGCAACAACAGGAAGCACTATCTCCCCGCCACTATTTGAATCGATGGAGTTACTTGGCAAGGATGCCTGCCTGACTCGCATTTCTGCCGCTCTGGCACTGTAATTTCTGCTGTGAGGGTGGGGTAAACTTCCTACCTTGCCACACGGTAAAAATTTAATATTGGGGTATGGGGTAATTGGCAGCCCTGCTGATTCTGGTTCAGTAAGTCTAGGTTCGAGTCCTGGTACCCCAGCTAATACAACTAAATATGTTTGTCCTAGTTTTTTTTGGCACGGCCCCGTCGTCTAGCGGCCTAGGACTCTGGCTTCTCAAGTCAGCTACGAGGGTTCGAATCCCTTCGGGGCTACAGTAAGGTACGAACATCTACGGAGATGAGATGGCATTGGCGATAAAAGAGCGCGTTGACCTTAACGCCGAACAAGTTGCCGCCCTTTCATCGTTGGTGGGCGGGCGCATCTCACAGAATCAATCTGTGCTTGATGCACATGGGCGCGATGAATCAGCATTCCCGCCGGTGCAACCATCTGCAGTTGTTACAGTTAAATCCACCGAAGAAGTTTCAAAAGTACTTGCCTACTGCAACCAAGAGAAGATTCCGGTTGTTGCATTCGGTGTCGGCTCTTCCTTAGAGGGACATGTCCTGCCACTCTTTGGTGGAATTTCCCTGGATTTGAGCGAGATGGATCAGATTCTTGCTATATCTCCGGATGACTTGACTGTGAAAGTGCAAGCGGGAGTCAAGCGCATGGCGCTTAATAAGAAGTTATCTTCCGATGGTTTGTTCTTCTCGGTAGATCCAGGCGCTGATGCCACTATCGGCGGCATGGCCTCAACGGGAGCAGCTGGAACCACAACGGTGCGTTATGGCTCCATGCGCGAAAACGTTTTGAAAATCACCGCCGTACTTGCAGATGGAACCATCTTGGAAGTTGGGCGCGAGACCCGAAAGCTCTCTGCCGGCTATGACCTCACCCGGCTAATTGTTGGATCAGAAGGAACGTTGGCAGTAATTACCGAAATTACGCTGCGCCTCTTTGGAATTCCAGAGAAGATGGCCGCTGCCGTTTCCTGCTTTGCCTCACTTGAAGATGGTGTGCAGGCAGCGATTGCCATTGTGCGCTCTGGTGTTGCTATTGCGCGCTGTGAATTTCTTGATGCGCAGTCGATTAGAAATGTGAATAGCCACGACGGAATATCGCTTCAGGAAGCGCCCACATTGCTCTTTGAATTTCATGGTTCTCCGCGCGGAGTGGAAGAAGATGCACAACTGGTGCAAGAAATCACCAGTGAATTTGGTGGAACTGACTTTAAGTGGACGACTGAAGAAGGCGAACGAAGAAAATTGTGGCAAGCGCGTCATAATGCCTACTGGGCAGGAATTGCAGCACATCCAGGAAAGCGTGGCATTAGTACTGACGCCGCTGTTCCGCTTTCACAACTTGCCCACGCTGTTGCGATCTCAGAGAAATTACTAAAGGAATCTGGTTTCCCCTTCTCAATTCTGGGGCATGTTGCAGATGGAAATTTCCATTCATTTATCATCACTGATCCCACAAAGCCAGAAGAGCTTGCACAAATACGTGAACTCACACACGAGATGACTTCCCAGATAATTGCTATGGGTGGCACTTGCACCGGAGAACATGGAGTCGGTGCTGGCAAGATTGATTCACTTGTGGAAGAAGCGGGCGAGGCTTCAGTAACGGTCATGCGGGCTATAAAGGCAACGCTGGACCCGCACGGGATTTTAAATCCTGGAAAGATATTTAATTAATTTCACCATCTAGTTTTATTGAAAGTGTTGAGGTAGAGTGAAAGTATGAAGATAGCAAGATTTGGTAAAATTGGTTCAGAGCGCCCAGCGGTAATGATTAGCGAGAGCCGGGCCGTCTATGTCGATTCACTTATTAAAGATTGGAATCGAGATGAGCTCGAAGCCGGCGCGCTTAAAAAAGTGCGCGCTGCAGATCTCTCAGCTCTTGAGTCATTTGATATTGCAGGGATGCGTATTGGCAGCCCAGTAGCACGCCCCACCAAGCTCATCTGCATCGGACTTAACTACGCCCGCCATGCCGCTGAATCAGGAATGACACCACCACCAGAGCCGGTTGTATTCATGAAGGCGCCAGATTGTTTAGTAGGACCCAATGACGACATCGTTATTCCACCAAACTCAACAGCTACTGATTACGAAGTAGAACTTGCAATTGTGATTGGAAAGCGAGCACTCTACTTAAAGAGTGAAGCAGAAGCTCGCGACTACATTCTTGGATACTCCATAGGTCAAGATGTCAGCGAACGCCACTGGCAAATTGAGCGGGCCGGACAATGGGTTAAGGGTAAATCCTTTCCAACCTATAACCCGATGGGTCCTGTCATTATTACCGGCGATGAGTTCGAACCCGATGATGTGCGCGTGTATTGCACAATCGATGGTGAGAAGCGCCAAGATTCGCGCACCAGCGATCTAATTTACGGAATCAGTCACATTGTTTGGTATGTCAGCCAATTTATGGAGCTACATCCTGGAGATATCATCAACACTGGAACTCCAGAAGGTGTGGGATTTGGCTTTAAGCCACCTAAGTACCTGCGTGCCGGCCAAGAAGTGATTACCGGTATTGAGGGAATTGGTGAAATTCGCTCAAAGACTGTGGCGCATAGCTAATTCAGTTACAGCTGGGCAACACGAACCTTTGCAATTGCAACCAGTAACTTGGCATCAACGTCCCAATCAGATGGGACCTGAATCGTCTTTTTATTTACTTTGTACTCCTTAAGTTTGGGCGCAAACTTGGCGATGATTCCATCGCCCCAGGGACCGAGCAAGATATGGTTTTTAAGTACCGATACGCCCAAGATGTAATCATCGCCTAACTTAAGCATCGGATGATTCCACGCTATGACAACCTTCATCTCCGGGTATTGGCTCTGAATTGCTCTAAAGATCGCCTTCACGGTCTTCTTCTTCTGCGCATCATGTGGCTCGAGATAACCGGTCAGAGAGGTAAATCTCTTTGATGTACTAGAACCTCGGTGGGACATCACGACCGCGTTAGCGTGTGCCTGACTAAAGCCATGTTCTTCTCTTAAATATGCAATCTGCGCTGGGTATTTGCCTTCATCTAAATCTTTCAGACGCGCAAACCAATAAGACATCGGCTGCCCATACTTCTGCTCTATTGCAGGAAAGAAGGCGGAGCGATCTCCGCTTTGTGTGGCCATAAGAGAACTCTAACGCTGAGATTTATGCCGATCAGCCATCATATCCATCAGCGCAAAGAGCACTCCGGAGATAACGAATGTCATATGAATACCAATACGCCAGCCTTCACGCTTAGCATCAAATGTTCCCTCTTGCATAAAGTCTTTCAGTAGCTCAATCACTGAGATTGCTACCAATGAACCAATGAGCTTAATTTTTAAACCACTGAAATCAACGTGACCCATCCAGTGGGGACGATCTTTAGCACCTTCCGCAACTGCAATCTTAGAAACAAAGTTCTCATAACCAGCAAAGAGCACAATGATGATCAAGTTAGCAAGTAGCACTGTGTCGAGTAGTTCAAGAACTTCCAGAGTCACCTCACCAGTTGTGAGATCTGTCAGGTGAGTAATCATGTGCCAGAAGGCGTCAAAGAAGCGGAACAAGATTGGAATGAGGGCCAGTGAGAGACCCAAATACAGGGGAGCAAGCAACCAGCGACTGGCAAAGATAATCTTTTCAATAAGTCCCTCTAGCATCTTCACATAACCTCCGAGTTAGCTCGCCCTCGAGTGAAGGCATGTCGAAATTATTACAGTTCGTCCCCAAAAGTTTTTGCCCCACGCGCAACCCAAATGCTTGAATTTTCCTGTGAAAACAGGCCCGATACGCTGCCTCCTACGGGTAGTTCCCTCAGTTCTTGCTTCCGAAAGGTATTGTTGATTAAGTGAACTGCCCATTTTGCGGATCGAACTTGGTGAAAGTCGCTGCCATATGTCCAAATTGTAAAATTCAGCTTCCTGATGCACGACTGTTTTCATATTACTCAGCGGCCTTGGATCGTGATAAATCCCTTGCACAATCGGATAAGCGTTCAAAATTAGACGCAATAGTTCAAAAAGAGTCTGAAGCACGTACCGCATTACTTGAGCAGGCTCGCGAGAAAGCGAGAGTTGAAGAAGAGCGTAACGCGAAAGAGCGTGCACAAAAAGATAAAGAAATGCGTGAACGTCAGGCAATTATTCTTCAAGAGGCCCGAGAAAAAAGGCAAGAATTTCTCGCTCGAAATCGTAAGAAATTCACAATTGGCGTAATCCTGACAGCCGTTCTAGCTTCAGTTGCCACGGGTTCTGCAATTATCCTGAAACCCGATCCGCCTAAAGTCAAGATTTCTGCTCCAGATATCAAAGTGCAACCTTGTACCGCTTTGGGTAAGGCAGCCAAGGGGACTAATTCACTCTTGAACTTAACTTTAGAGAAGAACAGAGATGGCGGCTTATCCGCCACAGACATTCACCTCTTGGGTCAAGTCGCAAGAGAGATTCAAGTCTCCTTAATAGGAAGCACTAATGGCCAAACATCCGGATTGCCTGGTCTTGAAGATGCAATCCTTAAGCTCGGAAATAGTTTGGGTTATTACAAAAAATCACTGGTAGGTCTTGGGTCAGAAGAAGAAATCCTTACTAAAGCAACGAATCCACTTCATAAACTAAATATTGCGGGCCAAAAAGCCTGTATTTCTGCCGGATTTGGTGGAGAATTTAAAACTGCATCGGGATGGGAGAAATGAAAATGAGTACATATTGCACCTGCACCATCGAAGTCATCTCCAAAACAGGCTTTGCCATTCGTGATGGGGTTGCGTATTGCAACACTTGTTTTAAGCCTGAAATCAACTCTAACCCAAATTTAATAACCAAATCTCCTTCACAACCAAATCTATTTAGTGATCTATTTGATTTTAAGTTCCAGAGATTTGTTTCGGTTTCTTACTTTCAACTGTTATATGGAATCACCGTCGTATTGTGGACCATTGTCGCGATCGCTCTCTTCATCTTATTGCTAGTGAATGCCTCTTATTTATCTGGAGGAATAGTTTTTCTTGGGATCATTGGAATCCCTGTCGCCTATCTCCTTTTGCTGATCTACACAAGAATGAGTATTGAATTAATAGTGAATTTCTTTCAGATTGGCGAAGACATAAAAGGGCTCAGAGAAAACAAATAATGAAAAAGTGGTTCGTACCGCTAGTGATATGCATATTGTTAGCGTCAGCTCACTCCGCTGAAGCCGATTCATTGGCGTCAAAACCTTGCCTAAAAGTTGACGCAAAGATCTATTCCGGGGGAAAGATTTTAACGTGCTCAAAAGTTGGAAATTCATTGCTTTGGAAATCAGGGTCAGGAAAAAGAGCGACTCCAGTTCCAGTTAGAACCAAATCTGCAACTCCAAAACCCAAACCGTCGGTAGTAAAGCCTGTCTTCGTGCGCCCTCAGGTTGGTAGTTGTTACAACCTCAGTGTTGAGGAAATCGACCCAATCAGTTCTTTGAAGAAACCAGTTCCGTGTTCAAACACTCACACATCAGTCACCTTCTCAGTTTCCTCCTGGAATTTTGTAGAGAGTCCTTACGAGGCTAGTGCCGAAGAGCTATACCAGCTAGTCAAAAGTTTCTGTGGAACGCCGCCTTTCCCACCAAATTCAATACTGAATAGTTACGTATTTTTCTATGCTCCGGAGGACGCTTGGAATTCTGGCGATCGTTGGATTCGATGTGACATGGTTGCTGTCGATAGAACCTTAAAGGTTTTCAACGTGATCCCTTGGCGGGGCTCTCCGCCCTTGATTAACGAAGGACTCATGTCTGCAGTCTGATGTTTCTGTAGAGATCTCAAAGCCTCCGATAGCTAACTACGGCAGCCGCACCACCTTCTCCACAATCTCTTCGGCGGTTGCCGCACCACCTAGCTCAACACTGACATTGGTAGCAAAGCCGCGCAATGTGGCCTCTGATAGCAAGACCATCTGCGCTGCGATATCTGTCATCCAATAGAAGGCGCCAGGTCCCACCTGCTCAATCAGTTCTGCTGCTTTCTCTAGCGCATCATCGCTGAACTTCTCGGCATCTCCTCGATTATCTGCCAGGACTTGCAGTAAATAATTACGAATATCAATGGCATCACGGCGCACCTGCTGATGTCTATCCAGGATCTCAGTTAATTCACGATCCATAGCCTTATGTCGAAACCAGTTGAACATGAGATGACCCTAGAACCTGCCTCTGACATCAGGTCAGAACTATGCTTCTGCCCATGACTTTGGCAACCCGCGCCCTGGCAGCGATGCTGCTCATCGCCGGCATCGCCCACTTCATCGCTCCTAAATCACTTGATGCAATCGTTCCCACATTTCTACCTGGCACTCCACGCCTCTGGACATACTTAAGTGGAGCGGCCGAGATTGCAATCGGCTTGGCACTGCTAGCGCCACTATCAATGAAGATTGGCACGGTATCTATTCGATTACTTGCCGCCTATGCCGCACTCTTCCTCTTTATCGCCGTCTACCCAGCCAATATCAAGATGGCAATCGATTGGCGCGATCGCCCGATGCCATATCCACTGATTGCATTCGCACGGCTGCCGCTGCAATTTGGATTGTTCTACTGGGCCTGGTCAATCATTAAAGCGCTGAAGAGGTAGCTGAATCGATGAAAGCCAAAATCAAGAACGGATTTGCACCCAAAGTCTGCCAGCGTTGCAACCTCGAATTTGAATGGCGAAAGAAGTGGGCTCGTGATTGGGAGAATGTGAAATATTGTTCTGAGAAATGTAAAGCAGGCAAGTAGCTGTAGTATCCACCAGTAGTTAATGCGCAAAAACTAATCAGGAAAGAAGGAAATCATGGGAGCTTGTCAGTGCGGTCACACCAGAGATGAAGAGAAGAATTGCGATGGAACACATAAGGTCGTAAAGGCTGTTAAAGAAGATTTAGCTGTGAAGTTAGAGGCTGCTGGCTTTCCACACGCCTCTGAATTTGTGAAGAATAACTAACTACTTCTTCCCTCACCCATCATGGGAGCTCAAGAAATAACGGTTATCTATGATGGCCAATGTCAGCTATGTCAGAACGCTATTTCTTGGGTAAGTAAGAAATTAACCATTACCGCGCTAGATTTTCACACCACAGACCTCGCTCAATTCCAGTTGAGTGCGGATCAGTGCTCGCGCGAGGTCTTTGTGGTCACCGAAGGCAAGCGTTATAGCGGTGCACTAGCAGTCGCCTTCTTACTCAAAGTGCGAGGTAACAAAGTTCTTTCAGATCTGATTACTCTATCCGGACCCCTGGGCCGTTTCGGCTATCGCTGGGTCGCCGGTCGTAGAAACTCATGGCCGGTCAAAGTTCTTTCACATCTACTAAAAAATTAAATCTTTCCTTGTTCTAAACCCTTAAGCACTTCTTTAGCGCGCACTCTAAGTTCAGGTAAATCATTTAGGCGCTTGAGGCCAAATATCTGTTGGCTCATGCGATGGTTTTTAGCAAATGTTTCGCTATGACGGTCGAGAAAATCCCAATACAAGGTAGTAAAGGGACATGCATTTGCGCCAATACGTAACTTGGGGTCATAGACGCATGGTTTGCAGTAGTTAGACATGCGAGAGATATAGGCACCACCTGCGGCATAGGGCTTAGTCATCATCGCCCCGCCATCTGCGTGAACTCCCATACCAATCACATTGGGCGCCATCACCCATTCAGTAGCATCGATAAATACTTCCCGCATCCAATCAAGGAATTCCTGTGGGTTTGTGCCGGTTACTAGCGCTAAGTTTGAGAGCACCATCAGCCGTGGAATGTGGTGCACCCAGCCGCGATCTTCGATATCTCCCACAATCTCTTTCATGCAATTCATCTGGGTGGCAGATGGGTCTGTAAATAACGGGAGCAGTTTTCTCTTGGCAGCTAACTGATTGTTATTGCGGTAATCAGGGCCAAGAAACCAATACATACCGTTGACATACTCGCGCCAACCAATGAGTTGGCGGATGAATCCTTCGGCAGATGCAATCGGAATATTACCTGTCTTATATGCCTTCATTGCAGCGTGAATGACTTCGGTGGGATGTAGGAGGCCGTTGTTCAGATAGGGAGAGAGAAGTGAGTGGTGCAGCGCCCAGTTATCAGTTGTCATGGCATCTTCTAGTGGACCAAATTCAGCGAAGTGATTTTCAATAAAGTTCTTGAGCACTTTTAGGGCGCCTGCGCGCGTTGTTGCCCAGGTTGTTGTTGGTGTGTGTGAAAGCTCGGCAGCCACCTGCAGATCAATCTCATCTCGCTTATGTGCTAGGTATGCCGGCCCCTCATATTTCTTAGGCGGCGGCAGACGATTCTCCTTATCAAAATTCCAGGCACCACCTTCAGGCCCTTTGCCATCCATCAGGATATTTAGCCGGGTGCGCTGCTTGCGATAGAAGTTCTCCATCAAATATGACTTTTGTTCATCAGCCCATTGAGTAAAGAGCGGGCGAGGAGTTAAGAAGAAATCATTGTCAACAAATTCTGCGCCATAGCTTTGAAGCGCTTCATACTGTCTAAAGGAGCTTGGCTCGGCGCAGATGACAGGCAGCTTTGGATATTTCTTTGCAATCTCTTTCAAGCCATCAACGGTGGTGGGCGCTTTGATGTATTCGACAGTAAAGCCCTCAACCTCGAGTGATTGTGCGAAGTGGCGAGCGCTAGAGATAAGAAAGAAGAGCCGCTCTTGATGCCAGTTGCGCCCAGTAGTCATGCGGGCACTTTCGACCATGACAATCAGATCTGTTTTTGGGTCAGCTTCTTTTAAGGCGCCAAAGTTGCGATGCAGATGATCAAAAGGGATATAGATAATCCGCTTTAATGCATCAGCTTTCGACATGGGGGTAATGGTAGGACAGCGCGCGCCAGGTGACAGCGTGGTAATTCAAGGAGTTTAAGTAAGTCTCTCCGCATTTTCATCCACAGGTCAGTTAACCCGCAAGTAATCCTTCACGCTGCCCGTTTACTCTCCGGCCGTCACGTATTACCAAAGACCACTCTCGTAATCAGGGGCTAGAGATTTCTCGAGCCTCCCCAAGCTCGAGGAGAGTGGAAGGAGGTGATAGCCATGGTTCCAGATTTTGACTGGACACGAGTCGTGGTGACTTTTATCAAGTCTTTCTTTGGATATTTATCCAGAAAAAGCCAAAGTCGCCGCGCTAACGGCGACTCTAGTTAGCTTTGCTAGCTGGAGTTCGCAACAGGGAACCCCTCGGAGATTTATTTCCGAGGGGTTCTTTATAGCACCTTTGTTCCAAGGAAATCAATCAAAATAATGCTGTGGTTATAAGTATTCTCTTATCCACTACAAGGAGTAACCACAACCGTGGATAACAAGCTTTAAGTAATCATGCATTTAGTTGAACAGCAACTTCATTGATCACCGCTGCTTCAACCCCAAGGGTTGAGCCATTGACTGAGAGTCTGTAGGTGAGGTTAGAAACCTCTTCCGCGCTTCTTACGCCAACTTCTTGCACAATCATGCCGCCGGCAATGGTGCATTGATTAAATTGATAACCCTGATTGTTAATCAACACCGCATACTGGGACTCGATGATCTTGATGAACTGATCAACTCCGACCCGCACCTGGAAATCTTCCGAGGCAAATGAGTAGGCCAACTTCCATTCTCGCTCAGCGATGGCATCTATCTGACCTGAGATGTGCTGATCAATTAACTTCACTTGTGCACCCGTGCACGGGCCATCTGCTAGCTCCTCAAAGGCATCCTTTTGGGCACAGCCGGTGAGCAGCGCCGCACAAAGACAGATTGCGATAAAGCCTTTCACCCCAGAAGTTTAATTACACCTGCGTGAGTTGTCCTGCCAGAATCTGCCTACTTACTCATCTGAACATATACTCGCGCCATGAAAATCAAGAGTGCAATTGCCGGAAGTTTACCCAAGCCTCATTGGCTAGCTGAGTCAGAGCAATTATGGGCGCCATGGCGGCTAGAGGGGGAAGAGCTCCGCGAAGCCAAAAATGATGCGATGACAATCGCTGTGGCAAACCAATTGCGAGCAGGCATCGATGTCATTGGCGATGGCGAACAGAGTCGCCAACACTTTGTGACTACTTTTGTGGAAAATCAAAGTGGAATTGATTTTAAGAATAAGAAGACTATGCGCATCAGAGATCGCTATGACGCACTTGTGCCGGTCGTAGTCGATCAAATACACAGAGAACGCTCGGTCTTCGTTGAGGATGCTAAATTCTTGCGCACACTGACCGATAAGACCCTTAAGTTCACCCTGCCTGGACCCATGACTATTATCGATACCCTCTTTGATCAGCACTATGGTAGCCGAGAGCAATTGGCATTCGCCTTTGCTGAGATCCTCAATGAAGAGGCAAAGGAGCTAGTTGCCGCCGGAATCGACATCATCCAATTCGATGAACCAGCATTCAACGTCTTCTTTGATGATGTGCGCAATTGGGGTGTGGCAGCGTTAGAACGTGCAGCAAGTGGGCTGAGCAGTAAAACTGCAGTGCATATCTGTTATGGCTATGGCATAGAAGCCAATATCAAGTGGAAGAACACTCTCGGTGATGAGTGGCGCCAATACGAGAACATCTTTCCCATGCTGGCCCAGAGTTCGATTGATCAAATCAGCCTGGAGTGTCAAAACTCCAGAGTGCCGATGGAGTTGGTAGAAATCTTGCGTGGCAAGGAAATTATGATCGGCGCCATCGATGTTGCCAGTAACACGGTAGAAAGTGCGCAGGATGTGGCAAAGGTCTTACGCGAGGCCCTTGCCTACGTTGATGCTGAGAATTTGCTCGCTTGCACAAATTGCGGAATGGTCCCGCTTTCAAGAGATGTGGCCAATGGAAAGTTGCAAGCCTTAGCTGCCGGCACAGCGCTACTTAATAAGGAGTTGGGTCTCTAAATTACTTAAGCCTACTTGCCGCGCCAAGCGCTAAATGATCGAATTGATTGTGCATGAGGTGTGCGTAGCCATGGATAAGGATGAAGTTCGTCAACATTCTTAAATTTAGCAAAACTTGGTACTGGTGCATAAGTAAGTGCCACTGAGTTTTGTTCGGTGAATTCAACTGGATCACCGAGGTAGACCGTCAGCTGCCGGCGGGCAGCTTTCTTCGCGACCAGCGTAGGCAAGGCCCTATTTTTCGAACGAGCAAAACTGAGATTCTTCAGATAGCGTTTTCCTATGCGCAAGGTACTCATCACAACGCTGGTCTTAACCCTTTTGGGAAGTACGCCCGCCTATGCCCACCAACCAGTTGAGTTACTGAAAACAGATATCACGGCAGCCAATGGCCCACTCCTAGTTGATGGAACCATCTCATTTGCAATCCGAGCAGCCTTTACCAAGGCAGGAGAGAAGAAAGGCTTTCGAGCAGCTTTTGCCGAAGGAGATCCCTTAAGCGTTCAATATCTAATTGTTGATAAGAAACCTGAGAACGCACTTCGCACAACTGCACTACCCACCCTTGTGATGACTAGTCCTAAGGGAACTTCGCTCACGCTCAAGTTCACCGAGCGGACAAAGTTTTTTGAGCCATTTGGTGGCGTTAACTACCTCTACCTGGCTAGATATCAGGCGGTAGCAGAAGCCGGTGAATATAGCTTTTTGATTACAGCAAAAAGTAAAGCCTCGATCACTCTTGCTGTGGGAGAAAAAGAGATACGTGGTGAAGTATTACGGGGTCCAAAGCCCACACCTTCGGTAACTCCCGCTCCTGCGACAACTCCAAGTGCAGTGGCGTCACCGGCACCAACAGCAACAAAGGCCGGTTACACCATGACACAAGTACGTGCCAATAACACGGCCGCCAATTGCTGGTCAGTCATCGATGGCTCTGTCTATGACTTAACTAAGTGGATTAATTCCCACCCGGGTGGATCTGGAGCAATTGTCAGTCTGTGTGGCACTGATGGAAGTTCATCTTTTAACGCTCGCCACGGTGGCCAAAGCAGTCCAAAGTCGACACTTGCAGGTTATTTACTTGGCCCGCTAGATAAGTAATCTCCTTTTAAACACTTCTCGCCAAGACTTCCTGCCCAAACGAAAAAAGACCCCACCATTTCTGGTGAGGTCTTTATCTTGTAGCTCTATCCTGCGATGCTCTGACTTCGTAAAGGTTACCACCATATTTATCAACAGGGTCAGCAAATACCTGAATGAAATTTGTAAAGCAAAGTAATTTCCGCTCTGCGTACCGCTGTAGCTCAGTGGATAGAGCGATGCTCTGACGATGCAATAGGTCGCGGGTTCGATTCCCGCCAGTGGTGCGCACACTAAGTGGCCTCACAGTTCGTCGCGTGAGGCCACTTTTCTTTGAATTGCACCCCGCTCCAATCTGTAATTGGATTACCCACATGCCAGAGCTGCCCGAGGTCGAAACAGTACGTAGGGGATTGGCGCATTTTCTCATTGGCTATCGCTTCACCAGCGCCGCCGGCCTACATCCCCGAGTATTAAAGCCAGCCTCACTGCAACCTCTTGCCGCGGTAGTGGGTGCAAAGATTAAAAGTGTCAATCGCCGCGGAAAGTTCTTATGGTTTGAACTCGATCGAGATCAAGCACTCGTGGCCCACCTTGGCATGTCCGGCCAGTTCCTGGTCGCAAGCAAAGATCGCCCAGCACCAGGCCATGTGCGAGCACACTTTGATTTAAGTAAAGGTTTCAAGAAGCAAGAGTTGCTCTTTAGTGATCAGCGCACCTTTGGCTGGCTATCGGTAGAAAAGTTAACCGATGGCATCCCGCAATCTGCCCGCCACATTGCACGTGATCCCTTTGACTCCGCCTTTGACCGCAGCGCGGTAATAGCTGCCATGAAATCTCGTAAGGCGGCAATTAAGAGTGTGATCCTTAATCAGGAGATCATGAGTGGAGTTGGCAATATCTATGCCGATGAATCACTATGGCGAGCAAAGATTCACCCCGAGATCCCTGCCGCTGACTTAAGTACCAGGAAGATCACCTCACTAGTTGATGCTGCAATCGAAGTCATGGCAGCGGCGATAGAGGTAGGGGGCACATCCTTTGATGCCATGTATATCAACGTCAATGGCGAGAGCGGATTCTTTGAAACATCCTTAGCCGCCTACGGCCAAGAAGGTGAGCCGTGTCCTAGGTGCGGTAGGCAAATTAGAAGGATTGCCTTCGGTAATAGATCATCACATTTTTGTCCGAAGTGTCAGGTAAAGGGCTAGTCTGCGCCTAAGTGCACCTCTCTGTTACATCTTTCCCAGGCACCAGAAGTAGCGCTTCCGGTGCCGACCCTGCGTGCCCAATGCGTACTTGCTTCTATCCTGACGAAATGCCCAAAGCCCTGGAAATAGTAGATAGTTGATAAAAGAAGGCGGAAATCTATTGACTCATAAGCGGGACTGAGGGCTAAAGTAACGATTCCATGAGTCGGAAAGGGTCGTATCTGTGAAAAAATATAAATCTATAGTTGGCATTGGGGTTGTGCTAGCTCTATTAGCGCTAACTGGTTGCAGTTCAGGTTCGTCAGATGAAAATGCAGGTTCGTCAGAAGAGGCTGGAGCGTATACCCCGGTTTTAAAGGGTGGAATTCCGGGAGCGCTACTTCCTGAGGAACTGAAGCTCTGGAAATATGATTTTGCAACAGCTAAGTACACACCTACAGAAGGCGATGCACAGTCTTATGTGCTTAACCTAGTTAAGCCAGATAAGACCTTTACCCTTGCACACATGGATGGTTGGGCAACAAATCCATTTGCCATTCCGATTGCCAAAGGTATTGCCAAGCTCGCCAAAGATCTTGGTTTGAAACTCATCTATTGTGATGCAGAGTTCAAGGCCGAGAAAGCAATTTCATGTGCTGAGATTCTTGCAAATCAAAAGCCTGATTTTGTAATTGCCGGAAACTGGCAAAGCGGCGCGGCTGCAGCGATCATGGCTATTTTTGACAAGGCCAAGATTCCAGCAGCTTCTATCGATGTTTCCCATCCAAATGCAGTTTTCTTCGGTGCTAGTAACTATGCCTCTGGAGTAGTCGGAGGAAAAGCAGCAGGAGAGTATGCAAAAGCAAACTGGGACTGTAAGGATGTTTGGGTATTCATGGGAGAGAACCTAGAAGAGGGCGAAGCAGCAGATTTGCGACTCGTCGGATTCGCTGATGGAGTACAAGAAGTTTGCGGTGCATTGCCCGCTGATCGGATACAACGTATGCGACTATCTGCTGGAACAGCAGATCAAGCAATCACAGTGACGACAGACTGGTTAACTGCACACCCAGAAGCTAAACATATTCTCTCCGGGACAATCGACGATGAGCGAGCAAACGGTATGGCTAAAGCGTTTGCTGCTACAAAGAGAGATGGAATGGCCGTCGGTCAAGGTTGCGACTCTGTCGGCATTGCTGTCGTAAAAATGGCTCCTGCATCAGAGAATAGATTCTTAGGATGCGCCGCCTATTTCCCTGAAAAATATGGTGACTACCTAATCAGCATTGCGCTAGATGTTATGGCTGGAAAAGCTGTTCCACAGGAAATACATATGGAACACTCATTCCTAGACCATGACACGATTGGCACTGTATACAAGTGACAGAACACCCGATACTCAGGACCGCTAACCTCTCAAAAAGTTTTGGGAGTGTTAGCGTCCTGAGTTCAATCGACTTCCACGTTGACCCCAATGAATCTTTAGGATTGATTGGGGACAACGGGGCGGGCAAATCCACCCTTATGAAAATTCTTGCCGGTGTTTATGCACCTTCTGGGGGAGAAATCTTCTTCAATGGCGCTCCGGTAACATTTAAAAATCCACAAGATGCCCGAGCTGCAGGAATAGAAATCATCTACCAAGATTTGGCCCTATGTAATGATCTTGATGTTGCTTCAAATATCTTCCTTGGCCGGGAATCAACGAAAAATATTGGTATTGCTCGTTTGCTTGATCGCCGCGGCATGATGCAAGAAGCGAGAGCGGCTCTGGCAGAGCTAGGGGCTGATATCGCTCCAGATCAGCTAGTTGGTTCAATGTCAGGCGGTCAGCGGCAACTTATTTCAGTGGCTAGAGCCCTACAGTTCTCACCAAAACTCCTTCTTATGGATGAACCGACAGCAGCGCTATCAAATACAAAGATCCATCTTTTATTGGATCTAGTGAAGAATTTGAAGAAAAAGGGAATTTCGGTCGTCTTTATTAGTCACAGATTTACAGATCTGATATCTGTCTGTGACCGCATTGTTGCAATGAGAGAAGGCAAAATTAGTGCTGAGATTAAGCCCGCTGATACTAAACCCTCTGATCTGATGTCAATTATGCAAACGGCTTTGAGTGGCGAGGAGATCTTGTGAGGATGAACACTGCAGCGCTCAATAGATTTGAGAAGTCTCCAAAAATTTTGCGGTCAATTAAGAAGTTCTTAGGCCCAACAGGCTTTGGTCTCCTTGTTGCGCTAATCCTGGAGCTGATTATTTTTGCGAGCCTATCTCCATATTTCTTTAGCTCAACTAATTTTTCCAATATCGGTCGGGCAATGGTCATTATTGGTATCGGATCTATTGGCGCCACAATTGTAATTATTTCTGGCGGCTTTGACCTTTCCGTTGGTTCAGTGATGGCAGCTTCTGGAATGTTGGCCGCTTTTGTCATCAACCAAGGTCAATCCAACCTAGTTGGTGTAGTGCTAGCCCTGATGCTTGGCTGCGTCATTGGATTACTCAATGGTTTTGTCATCGGCTACCTCCGAATCAATCCCTTAATCGCAACGCTAGCGATGCTCTCTATCGTAAGAGGCTTGGCATACATCATCAGTGGTGGAGATGCTGTGATTGTTTCTAACTCTTCCTTCCTGGCAATTGGAACAGACTCTCTTTTTGGTGTTCCCTTGACGGTCTGGATCTTTGTTACTCTCTTTTTAAGTGTCGGATTCCTCATGCCACGAACACACTTCGGCAGGTATGTGTACGCCATCGGATCTAACTCTAGGGCGGCTCGACTGGCGGGCATTTTTGTTAATCGCTGGACCCTGGTTTTCTATGCATTCTCTGGCACCACCGCCGCATTGGCCGGATACGTCACGGTAGCTCGTACCGGACAGGCTGAGCCAAGTGCAAATATCGGAGCAGAACTGGACATGATCACGGCTGTAATTCTTGGCGGAGCAAGCCTGAGTGGTGGCAAAGGAAGGCTTGTTGGAACCTTTTTAGCGATAGTCGTTCTAGCAATTTTGGCTAATGGGCTAATTTTGATTGGCGTGCCTTCATATTGGCAACTCCCAGTGAAGGGTTGCGTACTCATGGGCGCAATCATCTGGGGAGAACTGCATAATTCCTCTCGTGATAAGTCGTAAATGATGGAAAGATTATGTTTCCTTATTCATTTGTTTGAAGGTGCTGGAGCAGAATACGACCAAAGACACGATGATATTTGGCCAGAAATGGAGGAAGCTGTGGCAGCCGCTGGCTTTAGAAATTACTCACTATTTAGGCTGGGAGAGCTTGCTGTGGGCTATGCCGAATGCGAACCAGATATCGAGACGGTTTTAGAAAAGATGGCAACTTTCGATGTTGAACATAAGTGGAATGCTTCACTAGTACATGTCATTAAAAATGCTGCTGGTGAAAATGGTGGCTTGATCAATGTCCCTGAGGTATGGCATCTTAAAATGAAGAATTCAATAGAGTGAGCAAGATTCGAGCAGGCGTCATTGGTGCTGGCTCTTGGGCAGCAGTGGCTCATCTGCCTGCTTTGCGGGATCGAGATGATGTTGAGATAGTGGCCGTGTGTCGAAAAGGTGACCACTTGCTCTCGATCCTGAAAGAAGAATTTTCGGTAGGCATCGCCTCTGAAGATTATATGGATGTAGTAAATCAAGAGCTGGATGTAATCATCGTCGCTTCACCGCCCAACCTTCATCATGAGCATGCAGCTGCCGCCCTTCGTTCTGGGGCCCACGTGCTATGTGAAAAACCAATGACAATTTCTTCAGCACAGAGCTGGGATCTAGTAAAGATTGCGAAGGAAGTTAAGCGGGAACTTCTCGTTGGATTTAGCTGGAACTACATGCCAATGGTTCAGCAAGCCTATGAACAGTTACAACGTAAGGGCATCGGCGAACTAGAACAAATGAGTATTCAAATGGCGACCCAAACTCGCGAGTTGTTGGCAAATCTCGGCTCATATCCAGGAGCATCAACTGAACAAGTTCCTGAACAAGAAACCTGGACCAATCCAAAGAACTCCGGTGGCGGTTATGGTCAGGCTCAGTTATCTCATGCCCTGGGCTTAGCTTTTCGCCTGCAACCACAACGAGTCGCTGAAGCCTTTGCCTTTATGAGTTCGCCACGGAATGCACCCGTTGAACTCCATGATGCAATTTCCTATAAGTTTTCAAATGGGGCCATAGGCACACTCTCGGGTGGATCTAGCCATATGGGTGCATGGCAGAACAAGGACGAATTACAGGTAAGAGCCATTGGAGATCAAGGACAATTCTTAATAGATCTCCATCGCGAGTGTGCTTATTTTTGGTATGTCGATGGAACAGAGATAAATATGAAACTACCGCCAAATGCTGGTGCAGTAGATAACTTTGCCGCCGCAAACGCGCTAGTTGATGTCGCGCTAGGTAATCTGCAAGCTAATCGAGCACCGGGGGAGCTTGGTGCATTGACAGTGGAAGCGCTAGAGCTTGCCTACCAAAGTGCATCACTTGGGAAAATTGCCATCTCAAAAGTAAAAAACTGATGAAAATCACTGATATCAAAAGTGCCATCTATGAGATGGAGCCAGCTAACTCGGCTGATTTTCGTTACACCCGCATTCGCATCACCCAAGTCTTTACTGACGAAGGAGTTACTGGTTATGGATTTTGTGATGTTGACAATCAATCGCTCATCAAAGAAATCAAACCAGCTTTAATTGGTAAAGACCCTCGAGATATCATTGAAATTCTTGGCGCCGGTCTTCTCAAAGGATCTGCTAGCTTAGAAAATGCCTTGTGGGATATCGCTGGCAAAGTCGCGGGAGTTCCAGTTCGCAATCTTCTAGGCTCGACCAAAGAATCGATGGATTATTACCTCACCTGCGTGTGGCCGGGTAAAGATGATCAGTCACACCTTTCACCTGATCAACAGGCAGAGCAAATTGCCCTGTATTACGCAATGGGCCATAAAAAGTTTAAGTTTCGCAGCTGGCGAGAAAATGCATTAGATGACGTGGAAGTAGTCAGAAAAATTCGCGAATTAGTGGGCGGCCGAGACAAAATAGAATTGATGATTGACCGTACTGCTCATTACCCCGGATGGGTTTGGAGTTATAAAGAGGCACTTGATGCTGCAATGAGATTCCAAGAACTAGATGTAACTTGGCTGGAGGAGCCATTTGCTCAAGATGATCTAGATTCCTATCGGCGCTTGGCCGAGGAGGTCGAGATATCTATTACCGGTGGTGAGTGGACATCTGATTTATCAATTTTTCTCGAATACATCTCCACTAGAGCAGTGGACATCATTCAGCCTGATGTTTGCATTGCTGGTGGCATCTGGCCAACTCGCTTGGTGGCAGCGCTGGCCCAGGCTCACGGTACTGAATGCATTCTGCATGGCACCAACGGCCTAGATTTAGCGGCATCTTTACAAGTTGCGGCAACTATTCCAAGTTGTCGGATGATGGAAGTTGCTCTTATTTTCCCGCCACTCACGCCAGAAGAGATGTACTCACCCCTGACACGGATTCTAAATAGCGATTATTTGTTTAAGTTTGAAAAAGGCAAGATTATCTTGCCAACAGCGCCAGGTCTTGGAGTTGAGATTAACGAGGATGCACTGGCAAAATGCAAAATTGTTGGTTAGATCAGTAGGCTATTAGATATTTTGCAATTTTTGGCATCAGATTGCATTACTTCGTAACGACTCCGGGCATGTAACCTAAATGAGCTCCACCATCTACATCTAGCGCACAGCCAGTAAGAAATGCTGCTTCATCTGAGATAAAGAAAGCGATAGTCTTTGTGACATCAGCTTCAGTGGGATTGCGCCCCAATGGAAAGGCAGCAGCTGCTGCGGATTTAACTTGCTCTACAGATATATTCCCAGTTTGAGATTTCCAATTCGCTACTTGTTGGCCCATCCCTGTGGTTGGAACTCCCACGGGGCAGACGCAATTGACGGTGACATGAGTAGGTGCCAATTCGATTGCACATGATTCGATCAAACCAATAAGTCCAAATTTTGAAGCACAGTAGGCTTGAACTTGAGAGTAGCCTCGTTTGCCAGCATCTGAAGAGATTGCAACTATTCGTCCTCGACCGCTATCAACCAGGTATTTTGATGCGGCTTGAATGGCAAAAAATGCACCTTTTAGGTTCACATCAAGGGTCAGATCCCAATCTGCTTCACTGACTTCATTCATTGGCTTGATATGTATAACGCCAGCGGAAATCACCAAGGTATCTAGCCCCTTGAACTCTTTATTTACACGCTCGACTGCAGCTATTACTTCTGCTTGATTTCTCACATCAGCCTCAATAGAGATTGCGCTCGAGCCTAACTCCTTTATCGCTAGCGCTAGATTTGGAGCAGAGTTATCAACCAGGGCAACTTTGGCACCAGCGGAGATCATTTCTCGAGCGATATCAAGCCCGAAGCCGGAAGCGCCCCCAGTGATGAGAACCTTTCGGTTTGTTGCGATGGTCATGTTGTAATCCCCTTCGTGGATTTAGCCTTGGTAGAGATACTTCTTTACTGCTTTTTCATCGATCGTTATACCCAAGCCAGGAGTGTTAGGTACAGCAATCCAGCCATCTTTTTGTTCAATGGGGTTCTCTACTAATTCATGTTGCATAGGAGATGGCGCTGGCTTTATCTCAAAGACCTCTCCATTTGTGGAGGCCGCATAGACGTGAAGTGAGGCAGCGGTATTAATAGCACTTGACCAAGAATGAGGCACAAAGCGCACTCTTTGGGTGAGTGCGTCATCAACGATAGCTTTCATACCGCTAATTCCTTCAACGCGTCCTGGATCCACCAAGATAATATCGATGGCATTGCTGCGCACTAGGCGTTGGTAGTCATGCAAAGTCCAGCAACGCTCGCCAGTGGCAAGGGCAGTAGGAACTCTTGACTTCATCTGCCGATAACCTTCATGATCATCGTGATGCAACGCATCTTCAAACCAGGTCAGATTTACTTCTAGTAAATCTTCCGCCACTGTGGCAGCGTGACTTGCGCTCCATTTGGCAAGAGCAGAGACATCTAAAGCCATTCCCATATCTGGCCCAATTGCCTCGCGGACAGTACGGGCAACTTTCATATCTCTTACCCGGTTGGTGCCAAATCCTGCCTCCGGAACTTGCCCCCAGCCACCCTTAACGGCGGAGAACCCACGCTCGCGATAGCTAGTGAACTCTTCTTGCAAGGCTCCTAAATCTAAAGTATTGAGAATCACTGAAGCACAAGATGGAACTCGCTCCATTAACGTTCCACCAAGCATTGCCGAAACCGGAAGCCCGGCGGCTTTGCCTGCAATATCCCAGAGAGCTATATCTAGGGCTGAGATTGCAAAAGAGACAATTCCTCCATGTCCATGCCAGTAGGCATGATTTCGCATCTTTTGCCAGAGATGACCTACTTGAGTTCCATCTTCTCCAATTAAGAGTTTGGCAAATCCGGCATCAATAATAGTTTTTACGGCCAGTGCGGCTTCCGGCCACTGCGAAATACATTCTCCCCATCCAACGATTCCGTCAGAGGTTTCAATGCGAGCGAGCGTGACATATCTGATCTTGTTGTCATTATTTGGCTCCGGGTATTGCATCGGAAATGCCTCAACTCGAACTATCTTATTCATTTACCAACCTCCAATTTAAAGCCCTTAAGTACATTGCAAACATATTTCACGTCTAGCTAGAACTACATGCCTTAATCTGTATGCGAGAGTACTGAAGCCAGGAATGATTTCGTCCGCTCGTTTTGAGGATTATCAAAGAATTCCGCTGGATTATTCTCTTCCACAATTCTGCCTGCGTCCATAAAAATCACCCGATCTGCAACTTGGCGAACGAAGCCCATCTCATGGGTAACGATAAGCATTGTCATTCCCGCTTCCGATAGCTTTCGAAGAACGCCCAAAACTTCACCCACCAATTCCGGATCAAGGGCGCTTGTTACCTCGTCAAATAACATGACATCAGGTTTCATAGCAAGAGCGCGAGCTATTCCGACTCTTTGCTGTTGGCCACCAGATAATTGTTCAGGAAATTGATCCCGCTTTTCTGCTAGTCCAACAGATTCCAGAATTGAAATAGCTTCATCGTGGAACTCTTTTTCACTCAAGCCCAGTACATGTTTTGGACCGGCATAGACATTTTGCAAAACGGTCATATGTGGAAAGAGATTGAAATGCTGGAAAACCATTCCTACCTTGCTGCGAGTAGCAGATATCTCGGTCTCGGAAAATCCCTTCCCAGACTCATCTCGGTAGGCCAACTTTCCATTGATACGAATCGTGCCACTGGTGGGGAATTCCAAATTATTGATGCAACGAAGCAAGGTTGATTTGCCACTACCGGATGGGCCGATAATGCCTAAAACTTCACCTTTATCAATGGTCAAGTGAATATCCTTGAGGACCTCATCTCTTCCAAAACTTTTGCAGAGGTTATCTATTTTGATCATCGCTTTTCTCCTCTGGCAGTCAGAGTCTCTTCAGAAGATGTAACAACGCTTCTAGAGGCGTAACCCTTTTTCATTCTCTTCTCTAAGTAGTCCACTAATTTGACCCCGGGGAAACCAATGGCAAAATAAAGCAGAAAAACCATTGTATAAATAGTGAAATAGTCATAAGTCTCAGCTGCGTAAATCTGACCTCTAAACATCATCTCTTGCACTGTCACAACAGAGAGCAGAGAAGTATCTTTCAATAACGAGACCATGTAATTGCAAAGTGCTGGGATGATTGTTCGAATTGCTTGTGGCAATATGACGCGCACCATAACAACTCGATTGCGCATACCTAAAGCTTTTGCAGCATCAGTCTGCCCTTTGGGGACAGCCTCGATAGCTCCTCGGTAAACTTCGCATAAGTATGCGGTGTAATGGAGGGTTAAAGCGAGGATACCGGCAGGAAGAGGTGGAATCTCGATTCCGAAAAAAGGCAAAACAAAATAAATATAAACTAGCTGAAGCAGAAAAGGTGTTGATCTAAAAACCTGAACATAGGCTCCGAGCGAGAGTCGAAGAGCCCTACTCTTTGATTTGCGGCCAAATGCCACTAGCACCCCAAGAGTTAGACTAAAAATTCCGCAAAGTAATGTCACGAAAAGAGTAATAAGCAAGCCTCTTAAAATGGTCGGTAGCGCATCTAAAGCTATTTCAGGTTTAATTAAATTAAAAAATTCCAAGATTTCCCCATATCTAAATATCGGCAGAGTGCATTACATAGAAAGAACCAACCACAGGCTTGCGCCTGTGGTTGGTTATCATCTTTAGAACGCTGGATTGTGCTCTGGTTCGAAGATATTTTCAGTTTTTGAGAAGCCATGCTTGTCGAGAATTCGACCAATCACACCGTGCATAATCAATTCAGCGAGTGCTCTTGAATATGCCATATTGAGCGTGCAGTCTTGGAAACGAGTACCGTAACGAGCGTAGTTTGCCCACACATCGGCAGGAACATCTTTCAGCCCCTTAACGATTTGTACATTCGCTTTTGGATTTTCATTGATAAAGACCACGCTTGATGGCTCGTCCTCAACTATTGCGTCAACGCGACCAGCTGCAAGTGCGGCAAATTCCAATGCTGAGGTTGTAAATTGGCTCACATCAGCAATCTTGGCATCCTTCACCCACGCTGCGGCTTGTGATCCGGCAATAACGCCCACTTTGATTCCAGGTTTGGTCAAATCTGCCCAGGCTTTAATACCCTTTGGATTCCCCTTCGCTGCAACAACAACAGTTGCATACCACCATGCTGGGGCGGTAAATGCAAAGTTCTTGTATCGACCTGGGTTACCGTGGATATTTCCACCAATAACGTCGATTTTCTTGGAAAGAAGACTTGGAACCATTTCTGGCCACTGGAGTACCACGGACTTAACAGTTTTAATTCCTAGGTACTTTGCGACTGCCATGTTTATATCCCAATCGATACCAGTAGTTTCTTTACCTGATTGGATATCAAAGAATGGAACTCCTTGGTAGATTCCAAGTTTTAAGCCACTTTTCATAACTCTTTTCAAGGAAACGTCCGAGCAGGCCATATCTGGGCTTGAATTGGCTTCAATATCCCATCCAAGTGCTTTAAAATAATCTTTATCTGGCTGAACTGCGGCTTGAGCATCGGTAGAAGCTTGGGCGACCATAGGGGATAGCCCTATTACCAAACTCATAGATGCTAATCCGATGATTGCCGTTTTAGTGAACTTACTTTGAGCAAGAAATTTCTTTTTCATTTTTTACCTTTCCTTATTTTGAAGTTAGTAGATTCCCGAGAGAAACACATGCGACATCGAGCCAAACCAAGATCGGTGTCACCTCTTCTATCCAAGAGGGGACTCGGATCGATAAGTGGAAGAAGATTCGCAGATTATCTATAATCTGTCAATAAGATATTGCTGGATTTGCCCCTACATAATTCTGACGAAAAACTACCCAAATGGCCGAGTCCACGCTCGCAGCTACGCATGGAGCCAGGCACAAAGGCGGCTGGAGCGCAGAACCTGAGCCTGGGAGCGCTGCCCATACTTTGGTTGCGGTCAGAGCAGATACCGGCGTGGTTGGAGTAGTTTTCACCGGCTATTTATTCAGTTGCGGGGGATCAGTCAATTAGGCAATTAGTCGAATAGATATCGCATAATGATTAGATTTTTTCAAACCCTTCCCGCTATCAGGCTTGAACTAGATGGAGAGTGGTTAGAAAAAATTGGCAATAAGTCGTTTCCTTAGTCAACCTGGTAGAGTAAAAAGGTGTCTACCGATTTCTTCAAGTTATCTAGTGGCAACAACCTATCCCAGCGCACCCATGTCGCTCACATGTTGCGTGAGGCGATTGTTTCAGGAAAGTTAAGGCCTGGAACGCAATTAAAGCAGAATGAAGTAGGCAAGAAGTTTGAATGTAGCCCTGGCCCAGTTCGTGAAGCAATGCGCGATCTTGAGAGCGAAGGACTTATTGAGCATTTTCCAAATCGTGGCGTCTTTGTCACTAAAATTACTAAAGAAGAATATCTTGAGATGTTATTGCCAGCCCGAGTTGTCTTGGAAAAATTTGCTTTGAAAAATGCGATGAAGAAGTTCACCCCAGAAGTCATTGAAACACTAAATGAGCAAATTGAGATTATGCGGAAAGGTGCTAAAAAGAAAGATATTGACTCAGTAAATGAGGCTGATATGAAATTTCACATGATAGTGATGCAAACTGCAGCTACGCAGCAGACTTTTCATTTATGGAAAAGTGTTATGTCACGGATTCGCTTAGAGCTTTATCGAGTCGGCCCACACCCAGTCCTTGCCGAACAAGCTCCCAATCACACCCAGTTATTGGCGGCGATACTTAACGGTGATGTGAAGAAGCTATACAAAGAAATTGAGTGGCACTGCATCGGCTCTGTCTCTGATCCTTTGAAGCGAGATTTTTAGTACAAGGCAAGGAACTTGGTGGCAGGTGATTCAGTCTTAATTCCAACCTAGGTGTGGGGACTGACATATAGGCAATTATGACTATCCACCTTCAAAGCCCATTGCTACCCTTTTCCATATGAAGCGTCTCCTTGCAATAGCACTAGCTGCAAGCATCGCGCTATCGCTAAGCCTGACATCAGCTTCGGCCGCCATCAATCCTGGCAGCCCCTGCAAGAAGTTGGCGCAAGAGAAGGTCTCATCGGGCGCAAAGCTCACCTGCGTTAAAAGCGGTGGCAAACTCACTTGGAGTGCGAGCGCAGCGAGCTATGAGCTAACTAAGTTAAAGGCTTATAACGAAATTCGCTCCAGAGCAGATTCTGGAAACCTAGATAACGTCTCACTCGTTTATCACGTGAGCCCTCACTTCCCAAAGGATCTTAAGCAGCTCTACACCTCCCAAGTTGAGTATTCATCAAAACTCTATGGCTCACTTTTTACTAAAAAAGAGGTAATCAATGTCTACATGTATACCGAGAAAGATGAGGCCTACCTGCGTACTCAGCCGATTTTGGCTGAGTTTCTAGATGAGCACCTTTCCTGGTTTAAGGCTTGGCGCCAAGGCAAGGATCAAGAACATAATCTCGGTCTGGCAGCGTGGTTTAAGGAGGGCCCTCCTGGAGTTCTTGAAGGTCACACCGGTGTCTTAGCTTCGAGCAAGGCAACTGCCAAAACTATGCGTAAGTATGCAATTCAAGTGATGCCGCATGAGTACTGGCATGTAGTTCAGGATTACTACTTCAAGCCTAAATTTGAAGATAAGTTCCAAGAGAGAGCCGATAAGAGTTTAGATGGCCTAGATTTTTACACAATCCACTTCCCAACTACCTTCCGAGAAGGCTCAGCGAACACCATCTCCTTTGCCATGGCCTCAAAAACAAAGAAAGAGTATTTAGATCTATATAGCTATTTCATCCAAGAGTTGAAGAGTTACAGCCACTTAAAGCTCATTGCAACGCTTACTTCAACCAAGGCTGTTGAAAAAGCCTTGAAGAAGATTGAAGATCGGCGCACATTCTCGGAAGCCCATGAAGCTTCCTATCCACTCGGTTCACTGCTCTATGAGTGGGTCATAGCTGAATATGGATTTGATGCCTATCAGAAGATCATTGAAAATCAGATGACTGGCAATTCCTTTGAAGACAACATCCAGGCATCCCTAGGCATGTCGGTGGCTGAGTTATATAAGAAGGCAGCGCCGCATATCTTGGCGGCGTTTAATCAGCGATAAATACGGGTTCATGGAAGTTAGGTCTGACGCGCTACGAATCACGCTCATTAACTCATGTGATTAGCTTAGATAGCACTCAATTATCGAATTAGGCAACCAATTGACTATCTGCGTTAATCCATCTTAGTTGCGGATAGATCCTGGTAACTTCTGTATTCCTCACATTCATTTTAAAGCTAGAATTTTCTACAGAGTATTCTGATCGAAAACTCATGCTCTATAAAGGAATTACGTGGGTGAAATGCGTTGCATGAACTCAACACGAACACCATCAACGGTTAGTCGTGGTGCATCGGCGATGATGGCTTGAACGTAAGCGGTTGATTCATGAAGCTTAAACGCTTCTTGATTTTTCCAACCCTCAAAAAAGTAAAAAACACTCTCGTCGCTGCTGTCGATATGAAGATTGTAGAACAGGCATCCCTCTTCTTTTAGCGTTAAATCAACCATTTCAAATAACCTATTCCGGAGTTCCGTTAACGAATCAGGCTTTGCTTGAAAACGGGCACAGATAAAAAGTTCTGTATTCATTTCTACTCCTAGTTCACAATTAGCGGACGAAGGGTGTCAAAAGCTACTTTTAAACCAACCTTTACCTTCTCGGGGGTGCCACCCCATAGCGGATCTTCATGTTCGACCGAGAGCGTTCCCGTAAATCCACCTTCGTACATGGCATCGATTAGGCGACGCCAATCGACGTCTCCCAAACCAGGAACACGATAGCGCCACCAGCCGACATCCCAAGGATTTTCACGCGTTACGGCTTTGCCTGGAAAACCATAAAAGTTTCTCTGTTCAGCGTTGATTTGGATATCTTTAGCTTGAGCATGGGGGATACGCTCAAGATAAGGTTTTATCACCGTAACAGGATCAATTCCCATCCACATTAAGTGAGATGGATCGTAATTCAAATACAGACCTAGATTAAACATCCACTCCCACAGCTCTGGTGAGTAGGCCAGATTTCCTGGGTATCCATCGGGGTGCCAACCCTCCATAACGCAGTTTTCAATAATGATTTTTACGCCCTTTGAATCTGCATGACTTACAAGTGGAGCAAAAACATCTTTTGCGATAGTTAGATTTTCTCTTACTGGCTTGTTCCAATCGCGACCGATAAATGTTCCTACCGATTCAACTCCTAGAGCCGCGGCCGCATCAATGCACTTGATGACATGGCTATTAATTTCATCACGGCTCTTTTGCTCAGGGTGAAGGTTGTTGTCATAAAAAGCTATAGAGGAGAGTTTAAGGTTACGGGAATCAAAGATGTTTTTAACCTCAGCAAGGTAGCGTGCATCTGTATTTTCTACATTGAGGTGGGTTGCGATAAACGGACGTTCTCCGAGATCTGGCCAGGCTGCAACTTCAAGGGCCTCATATCCCGCTAATACCGCCCAGTCTGCGATCTCCTCAAGGGTCAGTTTTGGTAGACATGCAGTAAGGAAGCCCAGTTGCATTAAATCTCCACCCACTCGCCTGTTTGCGATGATTGCAACACCGCCTGGGTTAATTGTGCAGCACGTAGACCATCTACGAAAGTAGGTAAACCATCAATATGAATGCCAGAGATTGCTTTGTAGGTATCGCTGATGAGTGCGTTAAAACAGTCTTGGTATCCCTGTGGATGCCCAGCTGGAAGCACTGAGAACGCCTGTGCTTGAGCCGACTCCTCATTTACCCCGCGCATGAATATTCGATTCGAATCTAGTCCACCTACCCATAAGGATTCAGGTGATTCTTGATCAAAAACAAAGCTCTCGGCAGGGCTTTCGAAGGAGAACCACAACTTATTCTTTCGCCCAGCCGATACTTGAGAAAGGACAAGAGAGCCCTGTGCGCCCTTATCGGTTCTAAATATCATCGTTGCCCCATCTTCTGTACTAATTTCTTTGTACTCACCCCGCGTATTAAAAACTTTCATGAATTGGGAGCTGATGTGTGTGATTCGATGACCGGTGACAAACTCCAATAGATCACACCAGTGCACACCGATATCTCCAAAGGCCCTAGATGGTCCACCTAATTCTGGATCAATGCGCCAGTTAACCGTGGTTTCGCGCGATAACCAGTCCTGAAGGTAGTAACCATGAAGCAGGTTTAACGGCTCTTTTAAGGCCGCGATACGAGAGCGACTCTCCCTGACAGATGGGTAGTAGCGATAGATAAATGGAATAGTGGCGATGACGTTATATTCCGCAGCAAGTTGCGCTAAAAAGTGAGCCTGCTCAACTGAGACCGCTAAAGGTTTTTCGCAGACCACATGTTTTCCAGCACGGATCACCAGTTCAGCTATTTGAGCGTGAAAGATGTTAGGCGTACAGATATGAATAACATCGATATCTGGATCATTGACCATCTCTTCGATGGTAACTGCCTTAGAAATTCCCAGCTTTGCTGCAGCGCTCTGCGCCTCCTCGATATTCTTCGCGGCAATCGCAGTGACAACTCCACCTGCTGCACGAATTGCCCTCACATGGATTTCTCCAACGAAGCCAAAACCTACTACGCCTGCGTTAATCACCAGCGCCTGAGGAATTTCATCGACCTGTCTTGAAAAAGTGGTGGACATGCCTATTCCCTCTTCGCTTGCGCTAAAACCGACATTTGGAGATTAATCTCCTTGGACATAACCGTTTTCATCAAAATTTTCTATTTTACGATCTCAACTGGTGTCCATAAGCGAGTTTGAGATGAAGAAGCCATGGCATCTGCGATGAGGTTAATCTGATATCCGTCCTTAAAGTTAGGAGAGACCTCCCCGCCTTCAACGATTGCTTTTATAAAGTCGTATGCTTCGATAATTTTTGTTTCGCCATAACCAATACCGAGTGCAGGAATTGGCCATAATCCTTCGCCATAAGGATGCGCAGGGCCGGTGTAGACGGTTCGGAAGCCCTTTCGATCAGCTTGGTCATTTGCAAATGCAACCTGAAGTTCATCGCGACGCTCATAATTAAAATAAATTGACCCTAGGCTTCCGTGAATCTCAAAAGTAAGGAAGTTATTTCTTCCATGGGCATTACGTGTTGCCTCAAGCGAGCCGATGGCTCCATTTTGGAACTCTAAAAGAGATAAGACTTCATCATCAACATCAACCTCAGCGCGTGCTGCAGATGCATCTTTTGCTCCAGTTCCTAGCTTGTCGACAGTTCCACTTTGGATTGGGCGAGTTTTCACCCAAGTCTTTAACTGCGTATTTACTTGAGTGATTTCTCCGCAAAGATAACGAGCAAGATCAACGACGTGGGTTCCGATGTCTCCTAGCGAACCAGAGCCCGCAATTTTTTTCTGGAAACGCCATGACAATGGACCGTCCGGATCAGCAGACCAATCTTGCAGGTATGTTCCACGAAAATTCAGGATCTCGCCAATTGCACCTTCTTCGATGTACTTCTTGGCCAGTGCAACGGCGGGAGTGCGGCGATAATTAAAGGCAACCATGTGCACGATACCTGCATTTTTTACAGCGTCATACATAGTCTTTGCCTCGGCACCGTTTCGGGCAAGTGGCTTTTCACTAATAATATGTTTTCCCGCAGCCGCAGCCGCTATCGCAATTTCTGCGTGTAAATGGTTGGGAGTAGCGATATCAACAATATCGATGCTTGGATCATCGATAATTGAGCGCCAATCCCCGCTGCTGCTCTCAAACCCAAAACGTTCGGCCGCTGCTGCTGCAGTCGCAGCATCTATATCAACAATTGTCTTACGGACAGGAATAGCAGGGGCTGGCCAGAAGAACATCGGCATAGCCACGTAGGCGAGGGAGTGAGCCTTACCCATGAATCCTGCCCCGATTAGACCTACATTGAGCTTTTTCATTTTTGCCTCCTGGTTAGATTTTTTAAAAGATATGCCCGGGCACTGGGACCCTTTGGTACTTACTTGAGATTTTCTTTGATGAACTTCATACTTATTTCAGCAGCAACTTTAGGGTCACCGTCATAGCTGTCGAGTTCGACAACTAACCATCCGTCATAAGCGACTTCTTTTAGAGCGGCAAAGATTTCTATAAAATCTATATTGCCGGTGCCCAAGGGCAGGAAGGCAAAGGGTTCTGCAGTGAAATCTTTCAGGTGTACGTGGCGAACACGTTTGCCATATTTTCGGATGGCACTTGCGGTGTCGACCCCGCCTGCAGCTAGATGAGCAGTGTCTGGACAGAAGTGAATCTTGGAGAGAGACATAATCTTCTCAAGTTCTGCAGTCGTTTCAACAATGGTAGTGAGATGGGGGTGGTAGCAGGCAGTGAGGCCTGCAGCTGCAGCCAAATCAGTTACCTTATCTAACCCCTGGGCAAGCATCTGAAAATCTTTTTCCGTTGTCCCAGATGATCGCTTGGCACCGCCGCCGACTATGAGATTAGTCGCTCCCATCGACTTGGCAAATGAAATAGCTTTATTAATCTTGTAGAACTCATCTTCAAGGATGTCGTTGTAAATGAAATTTGCACCTGTATAAACGCTGACAAGTTCAAGCTTGTGTGATGAGAGAAGTGCGGTAAAGGCTGCTGGGTTATCGGCATACTCTGCCAAATTGCCATCAAATATCTCGATACCCTGATAACCAGCTGCAGCGATATCTTGAACAGCCTTCTCTGTTGACCCATAAGTTTGATAAAAGAGATCTTTAATACTCGTGACTCCCTGAGCGGCTCCGACCACGCCACCCCAGGTGATTGTTTGATAACCAAGCTTCATTATCTTTAACTTCCTTTCCTATGGGTATAACTTATGCTTAATATGGCAAAAGTCAAGCCCACTCTTACAAATGTTTTGATTACCGAATTGTCGGATTATGTCCCGTTTGCACACTCGCGTTCACGCCTAACTGGTTTGCCCCGCGAGCGTAGAGGCTAGCAACCTTATGTTTTGCCGCCAGATCTATGGCAAACCCCAGCCCGAAAATAATTGAAAAAGATTCACTTTTGCCCTTGACTTCTGCAAATTAAAGCATAAGTTTCGCTCACAAGACAAAACAGATGTTTTGCCTTTACAAAAGCTCGCAACGTAAATCCGAACGCTACTAAAGGAAGGTTGGCTCGCATCATGGAAAAAGAATCTAAAGGAATTAGAAGGGGGAAGCCTGTTTGGATGGCAACCCTGGCCGCTACCGTGCTTTTCTCATCAATAACTGTTATCGGTGGGACTACTGCGGGAGCAGCGGCAGTAGATCCCCTAGCAAATTTTAATGCATCGAAACTAATCCCGGCCCAGATCATGGGAAGAGGTCCAAATGGAGAGGTTTCAGCAAGAATCTCACAAATCAAGTTAACTGCGGCCAATACTGCTGCCATCAAAGCCAAGAAAATTAAAGTCGGCATAGTCATGCAGACAATGGATATTGAGTGGTCGACGGAGCAGGTCCGTGGCATCACAACTCAAGTTGAGGCGCTAGGTGGCAGTGTTCTGAGTGTCTGCGACGGAGGTTGGTCTTTGGAAAAGCAGACAGCGTGTGTAGATAATATGATTACTAAGAAGCCAGATGCAATCATTAGCATTCCCGTGGATGACACAGGCATGGCTCCCTCTTATGCAAAGATTTCTGCTGCTGGAATCAAACTTATATTCATTGACAACGTTGCAAAAGGATTGAAGTTCCCAAGCCAGTATCAAGGTGTCGTAACCTCAGATAATCAAGGCAACGGTGCTGCCGCAGCTCAGGCTTTGGCTTTATATATTCCTAAGAAAGGAACAGTTGGCATCCTGGACTTTGGAGTGGACTTTTTTGTAACTAAGGAAAGAATGCGTGGAGCAAAAGCTTGGTTCGCGGCAAAACGTCCTGATATCGTCGTTAAGGTTGCAGAATTTACCGATACATCAAAGACTGCCGATGTCGCAGCGAATTTCTTAACTGCAAATCCTGATGTAAAGGGCTTCTTTACGGAGTGGGAAGTGCCTGCCATGGGTATCATCACTGCGTTACGTGCTCAGAACAAGTCAATGCCAATCACAGTTGTCAATGTGGCATCCGATATTGCACTTGATATGGCGCAAGGTGGAATGATCAAAATGGTTGGTGCGCAAAAGCCATTTGATGAGGGTGTGGCTGAGGCAACAATGGCTGCTCGAGCAATAATCGGTCTGAGCAATCAACCTTACTTGGCATTTGCTGCAGCTCCATTCCTGAAGAACAACCTCTTAACTGCTTGGGAAAATGTTTACCACACACCGATTCCCGCAGCAATTAAGCAGGCATGTAAGGATAGTTGCAAGTAGTAACAGCAAAAATTACATATAGCTTCAAAAAGCAATTCTAAAAACGATTGAGAAGGGGGTGGGTCAATGCTCGAGGGATTTGACTCACCCCATTCTTCTCAGCAGACTCTGCTTGAAGTTAAAGGAATCGAAAAAAAATTTGGCAGCGTACATGCTCTTCGGGGAGTGGATTTTGATCTTCTTTCCGGAGAGGTTCACGGCCTGCTTGGCGCAAATGGGGCCGGCAAGTCAACTTTGATAAAGATCCTGGCGGGTATCGAAAAACCGTCTTCCGGCACCATGAATGTGGTTGGCTCAAAATATAAGTTTATGAGTATCGCTGACAGCAAAGCTGCTGGAATAGCAATCGTTCATCAGTCCCTTAGCTTAGTTCCATCGCTGACTGTCGCTCAAAATCTTTTTTTGGGTGATGAGACCTTGAAATATAGTTTTTTATTGGATTCGGCTTCAATAAACCGCAAAGCTGCAAAGTTTCTAGAACTTTATCAATTTCCGATACACCCTAACCAAATCGTTGCGGACTTGACATTTGCTTATAGGCAACTAGTTGAAATTGGTAAGGCTTTGATTAAAGACGCGAAGGTACTGATTTTAGACGAACCGACATCTTCGCTCTCAAATATCGAAAAAGAGATTTTATTTTCTGCGATTCTTGATGCAAAAAAGAAAGGAATTGGGATTATCTACGTGTCCCATCGTCTTTCAGAAATAATGGAAATCACGGATCGCGTTACAGTCTTACGTGATGGAAAAAAAGTTGGCACTTCAAAGACAAATGAAACAGACTTAAGTAATTTAATTCATTTAATTGTTGGAGAAAAAAAGATATTAGATAATGTTTCTAATCCGCTTGAAGAGAATAAAGTAAATCCGAGTGATGAGAAAGTTTTGGAAGTGAGAAACTTCAGTAACGATAGGGTAAAAAATGTGAACTTGGACCTAAGAAAAGGTGAAATTCTCGGCTTAGTAGGCGGAATTGGGAGCGGTAGAACCGAACTCCTAGAAAGTCTTTTTGGAATTAGAAAAATAACCAGTGGTGAAATTTGGCTCGATGGAGAGTTGACAAAAATCCGCAATATTCAGGAGTCGATTCACGCGGGAATAAAATTGGTACCGGAAGATCGTCACAAATTTGGACTGATTCTTGAACACGATATTGAACACAACAATGCGATGACAATGGCAGAAACATTAAGAAGAAATCTACTTATTTTTAGTCATAGACGTTCTAGGAAATACGCTGAGAATGCAGTAAACAAACTAAGCATAAAAACGTCCTCCATTTTTAACTTCATGAGCGAGCTTTCGGGCGGAAATCAGCAGAAGGTGGTGCTTGGGAAGTGGCTTCATGCAAATACAAAAGTCTTGTTACTGGATGAACCGACTGCTGGAGTGGACGTAGGGGCTCGTGCGGAAATCTATGAAATTATCCGCCAATTGGCCAGTCAAGGAACGGCAATCTTGATTTGCTCATCAGATTTTGACGAGCTGTTTCAGTTATGCTCAAGTTTCGCTTTTATTCGCGACGGTGAAGTAAGTCAGATTTTTGAAAGTTCGCTGATCAAAACTGAAAATGATCTTCATGCTAAATTAGAAAATAGAGAATGGGAATCGAGCAATGTCTAGCACCTCAAGTCCAAAAAACCCGGAATCAATAAGCATTTGGAACCGCATGAATAGCAGTGAACAACCGGTTTTTCTGTATATCTCTTTTGCCATCTTGATTGTCGGCTTTTCAGCTTCGTCTGAATATTTTCTGACTGCAAGTAATTTTATTAATATCGCGAGTCAAACTGCGCTAGTAACAATAATGGCCTGTGGTGTTGCTCTGGTTATAATCACGGGAGAGATTGATCTTTCAATCGGTTCAAATTTAGCCCTGTCAGGCGTCTGCGCTTCATTGTTTTTGGTCCATATTACTGACAACTGGTTACTCGGCGGAGTTGCGGGACTTGCTGTGGGAGCAACAGTCGGATTACTGAATGGCATACTCACAGTCAAACTTCGCATCCCATCCTTTCTAGTGACCTTAGGAACACTATCAATCTTTCGCGGTTTATCCTTAATTATTACCGGTACTTCACCGGTACTGGTTACCAATACAACCTATTGGAAAGTGTTCGCCGAGGGTCGTTTAGGTCAAGTATCAATGCCAATATTTTGGACGGTCTTCGTCATTATTGTTTCATGGGTGCTTCTGCACTATGGAGTTTTGGGGCGACAGATTCTAGCTACGGGCGGAAATTTAGCGGCTGCCAAATATTCAGGCATAAATACCAGCAAAGTAAAAGTTACAGCTTTTGTTCTTTCGGGAGTACTTGCTGGACTTGCTGGTGTCATTATCTCAGCTCGCGGCCACTCAATTCGCCCGGATGTTGGTCAAGGAATTGAACTAGATGTTTTAGCTGCGGTAATTCTTGGTGGAACGAGTCTTTTCGGCGGCAAGGGAAAAATCTACGGAGTCATCCTGGGTAGTCTAATAATTGGCGTTTTGAATAATGGGCTTGTTCTGCTTGGGATGGCTCCTTCTTTGCAACTTACAATAAAAGGTGCCCTGATCATTGCGGCTGTGGCGCTTGGTAGAAGATAAATTCATAATCGATAAAAACAAACAACTAATGAATAGGAGCAAAAATGCAAATCATCAAAGATCACAAGGGTAATCCAGTCGAACACGGACGTGCTTTAGTCAATAATGTTCGCTTGCATTACATGACAGCTGGAGAGGGTGAGCCACTCTTCATTTTGCATGGCGTACCAAAGACTTCGTATCACTGGCGCCATGTTATTCCTCTGTTAACTCCTCATTTCAAGGTAATTGCACCTGATCTGCGAGGCTTAGGGGATTCAGAGCACCCACAGAGCGGGTTTGACATGGCAAATATGGCTAAGGATATTGCCGAGCTGGCAACACATTTGGGATACGACAAGTTTAATATTGCCGGTGAAGATTGGGGTGCTTCGACTGCTTATCAGGTTGCGGCTCAGTGGCCAGAGCGAGTAAAGAAACTGGTTTATCAGGAAATGATTCTGCCAGGCTTTGGACTAGAGGATTATTCATTTTTAACAAGAGAAAATGTAAGCACTTACGTTTGGCTATGGCACATAAATTTTTATAGCGTGCCGGACTTCCCAGAACTATTGATCACTGGAAGGGAAAGGGAATATTTCAACTATTTCATCAAGCATGAAACTCACAATCCGCAGGCAATTACACCAGATGCCCTAGATGAGTATGTACGATGCTATTCCTCACCTGGCGGACTTCGTTCAATGTTCAATATTTATCGGGCGACTCTTGATGATGCTGATCAGAATCATGAATCAGCTAAGACTAAACTGAAAATGCCAGTTCTAGCTATTGGTAGTAAGTACTTCATTGGTGAAGATAATGAACGTCAAATGCGCCAAGTGGCTGAAAATGTCAGCGCTGCAATTTTGCCTTGGGGGCATCAGCTTGCCGAAGAATGCCCAGAAGATTTGGCCAAACTGTATATAGACTTTTTCAAAAGCTAATTACGGTTTAATTTGTCGGTTAAGTGGTACGGCTGATGTGAGTTTTATGAAGCTCACATCAGCTGGACACTTTTTTAGTGTTCTTCTGCAAAAGTAATCATCGTGTCTGCTAATCTTCCGTCGCGGTGAGCAGATCGGAGCTTTGGGGGCGAATGTCTCTGAAAATTTGAGAGCATAATTTTTTGAAATAAGTAAAGTCAATATTGGCGAATTGGTTTGTGAGGAGGCGAAAGATGAAAGACTACGACCTAACGGAAGTTGAGGTATCGTCCTTTGCCATTCTCACTCGAGCCATTCGCCGTGTTGGAACTCTTACTCGCCCAGATTTATCAAGAGTTACAGGCCTTAGCCGATCACTGGTCTCTAAATATATTGACCTAGCTCTATCACTTGATCTCCTCGAAGAAGGTGAATTGGGAGCCTCCACTGGTGGACGGGCCCCACAGCTTCTAAATTTCAACCCCAGTGCCGGAACGCTATTAATCTCTGAGCTAGGGGCCAGCGGATTAAGTGTGGCGGTCTCAGATCTATCTGGGAATCTAAGTCATGTGCAAAGTTTTTCTACGGAGATTTCACTTGGTCCGCAGCTTGTTTTGGCACAGGTCGAGAGCGCCTTCGACGCAATCATCAAAGAGTTCAAGATTAAAAATATCTGGGGAGTTGGAATCGGACTCCCGGGTCCCGTTGAATTCGCTGCCGGCATTCCGATGTCACCACCGATCATGCCCGGTTGGGATCGCTACCCAGTCAGAAGGCGATTTGAAGATAAATATAATGCTCCAGTCTGGGTCGATAATGATGTAAACCTGATGGCTCTCGGTGAACTTGTCACCTTCCCTGAAAAGAAGTCAGATGAACTCATATATATAAAAATTGGAAGTGGTATCGGAGCAGGAATTTTGACTCACGGGCGCTTGCACAGAGGTGCCCAAGGTTGTGCGGGGGATATTGGACATATTGCAATAAGCGAGAAAACTGATTTGATTTGTCGCTGTGGAAACGTAGGATGCCTTGAATCCATTGCTGGAGGATTAGCCCTAGCCCGGGATGCATTAGAGGCGATCTCCGACGGCAAAAGTAAATTCTTAACTCTACGCAAAAAAACTAATAAAATTGTCACTGCACAGGATGTCATCGACGGTGCAAAAAGTGGTGATAAATGGTGTGTAGATGCCATCAACAATGTGGGAAATCAAGTCGGTCGAATTTTAGCAACGCTCGTGAATTTTCATAATCCATCCCTTATAGTTATCGGAGGAAGGGTCGCTGCTGCTGGAGTTCAGCTTTTGGCCTCTATCCGCGAAACTGTTTTCCGTAGGTCACTGCCGCTTGCAACACGGGATCTTGAGATTCGCCTAGGAGTTAATGATGAATTTGTGGGCCTGAAAGGTGCGGCAGAGATGGTTATTTCCGAGTTGTTTGAACCAGATTTCTTAAAGCAGTGGATTAACTCCGGGAAGCCAGCTCGAGTACACTCTCACGCAAATTCATAACGCTGCTTGTGGATTAAGAGTTAACGGACACTTCCCACAATCACCTGAGCGTCCTAGGCTGAACACATGAACTCACTCCTACCGTTCCTTCTACCTCTTGCAATCATCCTTCTCTTGGTCATTCGTACTTCGATAAAGTCCAAAACTTCATCAACTGGACGCCCTGACTTCATTCGCCAGGTGTCTGCTGCAGTTAATGGTGATGATGTGAGCGCGGTGATTGAGCCGGCCCCTGATGGAGTGAACTACAACTACGACGTCGTGGGGGAGAGCTTTCAGAGAGATCACCTCATGGCGTTGGTCAGGTCTCATGATGCATTTTCAATTGGTGAAATCTATGGGACAGCGATTCTTGAGCCAGAGCCAACAAATGAGTTTGATCCAACTGCCGTGAAGGTTGTGGTTGAAGGAGTGCAGGTGGGATATATACCGAAGTTTGATTCACCTGCTGTCACCCAGATGATTAAGAACAGTGGAAAGAAAGAGATGCAAGTTCCAGTCAGAATTGGCTTTGATACCGACTCACCTCAGCCACTTATTGGAGTGCGATTGGCGCTGACGATTGAGTGAGCTGAGGTTGCATCTTGAGCGCCTCTTTCTCTAACTTCTTCAACTCCGTGAGCAGCACGTCATAGCCCTTCTCATTGACTACCGTGGCAGAGCCTAGGAACCTATTGAATTCTCTACCTGTTCTCACGCTAAAGCGGACTCCGGAAGTCTTTTGTCGGTTAGAGACGCTAATGAAGTAATCAGATTCATCATCTGAGGTGGAGAGCATGAGGAGTTTGTCGAAGTCCCATTCTCTGGTGTGGTTGGGGCCGGAGAAGATCAGCCGTTCATTGGTGAGCATGACAACGCCTTGGTCTTTATCTACTTGCAGCTCTTCACCTGGAACTACTTGACCGCGCATGGCACCCACCCGAAAGCGGATTCCAGCTCCTACGGGGATGCTGACACCAGATGAGCCACCAACGTATTGGGATGGTGTGCGACCTGTTTCATGAAAGATTCCAGTGGCAGACCAGAGCGTGCGTTCACCTGGCTTTTGCATAAGAGAGTTAGGGACAGAGTCTTCACCACGGGAGGCTGCGGTGAAGACAGTGATGATTTTTTTAAGAGTTTCATAATCTTCACGCCAGATAACAAGTGCGGCATTGTGTGCTCTGGTGGCAGCTTTGGCTGCGCGTTTTGCCTTGAAGTCTGCGAAGAAGCCCATGGGGTAAGGGTAGTGACTGTCAGTGACATTTAGGGTGTGCGACGAATAAAAAACCCGCAGATCACTTTGCTTTGTGACTGCTAAGTAACTTGGTGCGAAGATAAACTCTCTGCGTAAAACCCCTTGCTAATCTCTTGACAACCAGGATTAACAAGTAGATTCTTTTAGCTCTGGAAATGTTTCCAGGTCAGAGCCAAAATCGGTGCGGCTCTTAAGCCAATGAAGGGTTCTTATGAAAATTTCAGGCAAATCAATCGCCGCTGGCTCAGCAGTCGCGGTGCTCTTATCTACATTTACTTTGATTGGTGCATCAGCATCTGTTAATCCCAAGAAAGCATTTCCTACTAAACCAGTAACACTAACTATGTGGTGGTGGGGCGAACAGGAAGCTCCTGGTGCGCAAGCTTGGGTCGATGCCACAGTAGCGGCATACAAGAAGAAGCGTCCTAATGTAACTATTAAAACTGTTTTACAAACAACAGATGGCCTAGTGCCTGGATTTGCGGCGGCAGCTGCAGCGAAGAGCGGTCCAGACCTGCAGTACTTCTGGGGTGGAATTTATAGCCAGCAACCTGGATGGGACGGCCAAATATCGCCAGTCTCAGATCACATTCCGGCTTCTGAGTTAAAGCATTACATCAATGCAACAACCGAACTTTCTTTCCAGGGAAAAATTTGGACAGCGCCTTGGTATGTAAATCCATCTTTCCCAGTACTTGCACGAACAGACATTTTAAGCAAGTACAAATTGAAGGTACCAACAACCTGGAAAGATCTACTCAACGTTTGTGATGTCCTAAGCAAAGAAGGTGTCCCAACTTTGGCTGGTGGCGTTAAGGATGGTTGGTTCGGTGGTTGGTTGTATTCAATTATCGGCGGACAATCTGTCACAAATAAAGATGTAGTGGCTGCAGTAGTTGGTAAGCAAAAATTTACTGATGCAAAGCATGCTGATTGGTGGACTCGCCTCCAGGAGACCAAAGAACGTAAGTGTTGGAACTCTGACATTAACTCTCTTGAGCTCTACCAAGCACAACAATTGTGGAAGGACGGAAAGGCAGCAATGACTGTCGTGGCCGGTCCTGATGCGCCAAACTTCGCTAACGCAGTTGGTGCATCAAAGGTTGTTGTTATGGCTATGCCAAAGTGGAGTACTGGACAGTTTGCCGGCAAGATGGGCAGCACTTCACAGACCATCGGCATTACACAGTGGAGCAAGAACAAGGAAGTCGCAGCTGACTTCATTATGTTCGGCCACGAAAAAGCACAACTCGACAGCTGGTACAAGCTGACAGGTTCTATGCCAGCTGATGATCGCTTTGACTTAAATTCAGTTGCGGATCCAGTCAAGAAGGCCTTGTTCAAGAGCGCACTTCCTGGCGCTCCGTACCTAGAGAACTTCATTCCTGCTCAGCTAGATGCTGATGCAGTATTTGCAAATGTGCAGTTAGTTCTCGCTGGTACAAAGACCGGAAAAGCAGCAGCTGCAGATACGCAAGCTGTGATGGAGAGATTGCGCAAGACTGATAGAAATCTTGTGAAGAACTTCACCGCTTGGAATAAATGATCAAAACCGCACCAACGGAGTACCGTTTCACCGCCCCTAGAAAGTTAGGGGCGGTGTTCGGCCGTATACGCCTGTCAGGACCATTCTTATGGATTCTTCCTGCAGGTTTATGTGTTCTATTTATTTTTGGTTACTCAGTCATTGATTTAGTACAGCAATCCTTCAAGTATCAAGGAGATTGGGTTGGCTTCGAGAATTTTTCACTGGTCTTAACTGATCCACTTTTTAGAACCGCAATCACCCACAACTTTTTACTCTTGTTTACAGTTCCGATACTTGCGGTAATGAGCTTTTCTTGCGCTGTCTTACTTTTTGAAACGCGCAAAGGAATGAAGTTCTATCGATCTGCAGTTTTCCTTCCATACATTCTGCCGATTCCCGTAATTGGCGTTGTCTTTGGACAACTTCTGCAGTTAAACGGCGCTCTTAACTCCGCTCTTAGAGCAATGGGGTTTGAAAGCCTGGCTTTAGATTGGCTGGGGGACCCAAAGCAAGCGCTGTGGACGATGAGTGGAATTATTATTTGGAAAGAAGTTGGCTTCGGGACCATCTTAATTTTGGCACGGTTGATTTCCATCCCGCTCGAAACTTTGGAAGCGGCACGAATAGATGGGGCGGGGTTCTTCCGATTACATTGGCAAGTAACGTTGCCACAGCTGCGAGCCGTAATTCTCTTTTACATAATCAACGAATCCATAGTTATGGTCTCATGGGTTTTTAACTATGTATATGTGATGACAAATGGTCAAGGCGGACCAGGTAATGCAACGGTAGTTTCTGAGCTTTATATCTATCGCAGCGCTTTTCAAAACAATGCACCAGAGTTAGCAGCAGCTGCTGCGCTCCTTTTACTTTTAGCAACCTTGGTTTTCATTATCGGTTTCTTCAGAATTCAAAGAAATATGAGCAGGGGCGTCTTTGATGACTAAGAAACATACGCCAATCGAAAGAGCAGGGATTACGTCACGACAATTAATCCTTATTTTAATTACTGCGATGGCTCTAGTGCCTGGTTACTTAATGGTGACCGGTTCACTAAAAACCCAAGAAGAATTCTTGAATTCACCTTGGTCACTTCCTATGAATCCGAATTTTCAGGGTTATGCCGCAGCGTGGAATGATCAATTTCCAACGTGGTTTAAAAATACTTCGTTTGTCACTTTGTCGGCTGTGCTTCTAACAATCGCTTTGGCCGCAACAGCGGCGTGGGGATTTGCTAACTGGAAATGGCGAGGCCGCGATACTTTTCTGGGAGTCCTTATCTCTCTGATGGTCGTCCCACCTGTTGTTTTGCTTATTCCACTCTTCACGCTAGGCGCAAAACTTGGCTGGATATCAACTTTTCGAATGTTGATCCTGGTCTATGTAGGTCTGATGCTGCCTTTTTCTATCTATCTTTTAACTAACTTTTTTAGAGCCATTCCCGTAAGTCTGATCGAAGCCGCAAAGATCGATGGAGCATCTGATTTGCGAACATTTAGATCTGTTGTACTTCCACTTTCTGGCCCGCCATTAATCACGCTGACAATTGTCAATTTACTTTGGGTATGGAATGAACTCCTATTAGCCTTAGTATTTTTACAAAGCGACGAGAAGAAGAGCCTTATGGTTGGCATCACCGGATTCCAAAGCCGCTATTCATTATCGATTCCAACCATTATGGCTGGCATGACGATTGCAACTCTGCCACTATTTATCATCTATATTTTTGGTCAGCGCCACTTTATAACTGGCCTAACTGCCGGTGCGACCAAAGGGGAGTGAGAATTTTGCAAAACGAAGCAGTTCACAGTCACCCTATCTACAAGAAGAGGAAATGAAATGAAGAAGTTGGATCAGAAGGTGGCTATTGTTACAGGCGCTGCACAGGGAATCGGCCGCGCAATTGCAGATGAATTAGCACGAGCTGGTGCACACATTGCAGTATTTGATTTAAAACTGGAAGCAGCTCAAGCTGCGGCAGATGAAATTGCAAAGTTGGGCGTGACTGCTCGCGGATATGCGGTTGACGTTTCAAAGTCGAAGGTAGTGGATGCTGCATTTGCCCAAGTAGTTTCAGATTTCGGACATCTTGATATATTGGTCAACAACGCTGGAGTATCAATGGTTGGTCCGCATATAAAGGATCTCACCGATGAAGTTTGGGATTTAAGCCTTGGTGTTATGCAAAGCGGTGTTTTCTACTGCATGCGTGCAGCAAGTAAGTATTTCCTTCCACAACGTTCTGGCAGCGTCGTTAATATCTCATCGATTCGTGGCTTCTCTTCTAATCCTGGAAGAGTTGCATACTGCGCAACGAAAGCTGCAGTCATAATGATGACAAGCGTAGCCGCGGCTGAATGGGCACCGTATGGGGTCCGCGCCAATGCAATCGCACCTGGAGTTCAGCGAACCCCGATGTGGGATGTTGATGTTGAACTAGGTGTAGTTGATGAAGAGCGCGTATTGAGAGTTACTCCAGCTGGACGATTAGGAGATCCTAAAGAGGTTGGAAAGCTGGCAGTGTTTCTCTGTTCTGATGATGCCGAATTTATTAACGGTGACTGCATCACAATCGATGGTGGACTCACAACGGTTCCAATCGAAGGTGAGGTCACTCGGCCAGAATGAACCATCACACTCTTACCACTGAAAAGTTAACCCTTTCAGTCCTGCCTGAAAATGGAGCAGCAATCACCGATGGGTTATTTCTGGGGCATAGTTTTTTTGCGAAACCACCATACCCATCAATTGCGCCTAAACCATTGGGTACAGAGAGCGATTGGGTTGCCGCATGGAACGGTGGCTGGCAGCCACTTATCCCTAGCGCCGGATACGAATACCTGCAGGGAAAACACCCACAAGGTTTTCACGGCAACGCATCGCAAGCGCGGTGGAGCGTCACGGGTGCAAATTCGAACTCTGTCTCTCTCAACTGGAGCGATGAAGACCTTGTGAGCGAACGAGAAATAAATATTTCTGACAATGAGATAACCGTACGATGCTCTTTAGTAAATCTGGACAGCAGTCCTCGCCCCGTAATTGTTACCGAACATTTGATTTTGGGATCTGACTTTTTAAACTCTGAGATAACTTTAGAGCCGGTAGGCACTGCGCAATTTAGAGAGTTGGCCTATGACGGTTCGGCAAATGGCGCAGAGTTTGAACCCTGGAAAAACTTTGAGCAATCAGGTTGGTCAAAGGTTAATAAAAATACCCCAGCGAGAATGGGTGTCTTTAGCGGTACTTCCTGCATAAAGTTGTGCAATGAACTATACGAGATCGAAATCTCTTGGGATGCATCTAAGCTGCCATTTCTTTGGATCTGGGAAGAGATGGGACAGACAACTGAACACCCTTGGAATGGCAAATATTGGGCTTTAGGAATTGAACCTTCCAGCGTCGCAGATGGCGTTGGTTTAAGCGGTGGACCTGCTTTAACTTTGCAAGTAAATGAGAAATTCGATTGGTCGGTAAATCTAAAAATCCACGAGAGAGCGGGTAAATAAAATGGCAATTCGAGGCGCAGTCCAACACACTGGTTTTACGGTGAGTAACTTAGAGAGATCGGTGGACTTCTATGTTCGCATTCTCGGCTGCAAAGTAATAATGACCCAAGAAAAAACCGGTGGCTATTTAGCAGCGATAGTTGGATACCCCAATGCCAGTATAAAGATGGCGCATTTGAGGGACCCAGCAGGACACCATGTAATTGAGCTATTTGAATACTTGGTCCCTGAAATGGTTAAAACTAATCTGGAGCCACGCCTCATAGGCAACGCCCACCTCTGCTTTCTAGTCTCTGACTTAAATGCAATTTATGATGCGATAAAGGATGAAGGAATAACTTTTGTCTCCGGGCCAGTAGACGTTGATACCGGTGCCAATGCAGGGGGAGCGGGGCTATATCTAAAAGATCCCGATGGAATTATTATGGAAATCTTCCAACCAAGTCCAGGTACGGACGCTTACAAGCTTTTACAGTCAGAGAAATGAAGAGCTTTGAAGGACAGGTCGCCATTGTTACTGGTGGTGCAAATGGAATCGGTAAAGCAACTGCCGAATTACTCTCAGATCTCGGAGCGAAGGTCATTGCCTTCGATCGCGAGCAGCCAGTGGGTAAGTCAGGCGTTGAAAATGTGACTATAGATTTAGGCAATCTTCCAAGCCTTGAAGTTGCGGTTTCAAATGTAATCAAGAAGTACGGAAGAATTGATGTGCTAGTTAACGTCGCCGGTGTTTCAATGCCTAACACAATTCTTGAACTTGAAAACGGCAAATACTTCACGACACTTGATGTAAACCTTAACGCTCCAGTATTTCTGATGAAGCACGTTGGAAAGATAATGGTTGTACAGAGGTATGGACGAATCGTTAACTTAACCAGCATCCATGGAAAGTTGAGCGAACCAAGCTCTACGGCATATGACATAAGTAAGGCTGGATTAGAGGCCGCTACTAGAACTGTGGCACTTGAGCTCGCAGAGAGCGGCGTGCTTGTTAATGCCGTTGCCCCAGGATTTGTTGCAACTCGAATGTCGATCGTTGATGGCCAGGATGAGCTTGAAAGTGATTGGTTTAAGAATATCTATATAAAGAACAAACGCTTGCCTATTGCGCGTCCTGCGCAACCTGTTGAAATCGCTCAGGGGATCGCTTGGTTAGCCAGCAAATCCAATACTTATATGACAGGCCAAACTGTCACCATTGATGGTGGATTGTCGGCTAGATTCTAAAGAATGAAACCAGAATTAGTTTTCAAGGGAACCGCATTTCCAGAATCTTTGCGCTGGCATAAAGGTGATGTGTGGTTTTCAGGTGTTTTATCCGGGGTCGTATATCGAGGCGATGTCACAACCGGCCAATTACATAAAGAGGCAGAGATATCACCACTGGTACCAGGTGGAAGAACTCTGGTCCATCCACATATATTTCTTACGAATACTCAGAGTAATTGGTTTCTATACAGATATTACGGTCTGTAAATTAATGTTATTTAGCCTATGCTACCTTGATTACATGCCGATTCGCTAGGTTGGTTAACCTGAATTACAAGGCGAATTGACATTGGAGGTGAGGAGAAAAAGCGGGTTCTTCGGAGCCCGCTTTTTCACATTCCAAAGTTATGCACACACCAACCAATTTCTTATATCTAGCAAGGGCTTTAAAGCCACTATTCGCGCGCCGGGGTGAGGTGGTGTAGTGGTAACACGTGTTGATTTACCATCAGCAAGATGCGAGTTCGATTCTCGTCCTCACCTCCGGTCCTATTCCTATGGTGCTCCTGGCAACTAGCGACCGTCAATACGCTCACACGTGGCACATCTACCGTTGTGTGGATTTTTGATGGCTCGAGCGATCGAACCGCGACGTCGATGAAAGTGAGCTTCGATGTTAGATAGTCAGCGTTGATATCACTTGATTACTGCGATCAACAACCAAGAGAGAATCATTCTTGAGCATCATCCACCCATCTTGATTCCAGCCACTTGAGGCTACTAATACTGAATCTAGGGTCTGCTTATAGCGAAGCTCGTAGTAGTCGGCATCTTTTTTGAAGAGTTCTGGGATGCGGTCTTGGTTATAGCGGCAGGCTGTGACGAAGTAATCCTTGTTCATGATCATCATGTTGGCGCTGCTGTGCGAGATATTTGCTTTGATGAACCGTAAGGCAGAGGTGATTCCGTCTAAGAAGCCATGTTTCTTGATTTCGGTGAGTAGGTAGTAAAAGTAGAGCTCGCTATCGGTATCGCCTTTGATTTCTTTTTTGAATTCGTCATCGATATCTGGGGCCAGGACATCAAAGGGGGCAAATGATCCGTTGTGGATAAAGGTGATGTCTTGGTAGATAAATGGGTGGGTATTTACTTCCTTGATATCTAAACCTTTTGAGGCCCAGCGAAAGTGCAGCAGTGCGCCATCGGTGGGTTGAGAGATCTGTTGCATAAGAGAATCTGAATTAATTGCAGGGATAGGTTCGCGAAAGTTCTCTGCCTTTGTTGCATCGTGATTGATGTGTGCATAGCCCCAACCATCGCAATGTATTTGTGAGAGAGCTAGGAAATTGTCAAGGTCTTGGCCCAAGAGTTGTGGGATTGTTGATGATTTTTTGGAGCAAAATCCAAGAAGTCTGCACATAGTCCAATCTAATCATGCGAATGCTCTTCCTTTCGGCCTAACTGAAGAGTAGAAAAGGGGGGTACGAATTGGCACGGGGCAGTCCCCGCCCCCACAAAACGGAGGGTTACATTAGATGAGCGTTATGAATGACGATGAACGTCGCTTAGCCGATCTTGGCTATAAACAAGAACTCACACGAAGCTGGAGCTCGTTCTCAAACTTTGCGATCTCTTTCTCAATTATCTCTATCTTGGCTGGATGTTTCACAACATTTGCTCAGGCATGGAATAACGGTGGACCGGTTGCAATCTCAATTGGCTGGCCACTGATCTCAGCATGCATTCTCATTATTGGATTTTGTATGTCAGAGCTTGCATCTGCCTACCCAACATCAGGTGGCATTTACTGGTGGGCGGCAAAGCTCGGTGGAGCAAAGGCTGGCTTCTTTACCGGCTGGCTTAACTTGATTGGTCTTGTCTCGGTAACAGCATCTGTGGGTTATGGCGTGACTGGCTTTATCAACAGCCTTATCGGTCTGTACTCGCCAAGTTATGCAACTAACTTTATGGGTGGCGATTTCATCAAGCAGCAGTTCGTGCTGTTCTTGATTGTTCTTGCATTCGCAACTGTGGTAAATATCTACAGCTCAAAGTTGCTTGCAGCATTTAACAACATCTCAGTGTGGTGGCACGTATTCGGTGCTGCTGCGATTATTGGAATCTTGCTCTTTACAACTGATAATCACCAGAGCCTTAACTGGATGTTTACTGCACACAACAACAACTCAGGATTTAGCGACAATTCTTATTGGTATCTCGTACTTCCATTGGGGTTCTTGTTGACTCAGTACACAATCACAGGATTCGATGCATCTGCTCACTTATCTGAAGAGACACATGATGCTCACATCGCTTCTGCTAAGGGAATTTGGAAGTCCATCTTCTACTCAGCAATCGGTGGATATATTCTTTTGATGGCATTTTTATATGTGGCAACTAATACTGATTACATCAACTCATTTGATCCAGAAGTTAACCCATACGGTGGCGGATCAATCATTGCTCTTCTTGCTAGCGCATTGGGCACTGGAATCAAGTTCAAGTTGATCATGATTATTACAACTCTTGGGCAGATCTTCTGCGTAACTGCTTGCCTTACATCTTGCTCACGCATGATGTACGCATTCAGCCGCGATGGAGCTGTACCTGGAGGAAATCTCTGGAAGAAAGTTAATAAGGAAGGTGTGCCACTGAATGCAGTTATTGCCTCTGCTGTGGCTGGCGCTGTACTTACACTTCCAGCGCTATGGAAATCACCAACAGGTGCGCCAACTGCTTTCTACGCTGTTGTTTCTGTCTGCGTTATTTCTCTCTATCTTGCCTTCTTGATTCCTATCTACCTTCGCTTGAAGGCGGGATCTTCATTTAAGCCAGGTGCATGGACGCTGGGTAGTAAGTACAAGTGGATGGGAACTGTGGCGGTTGCTGAAATCTTAATTGTCTCTATCTACTTTATCTTGCCATTTACACCAACTGGTACTCCAGGAAATAAAGACTTCACTTGGACATCAGTGAACTATGCTCCCATCGTTACAGGTGGCGCGTTAATCATCTTATGGATCTGGTGGCAACTCTCTGCAAAGAAGTGGTTCACTGGTCCAAAGCGCACCATCTAAGTAATTCGAAAAAACTACCTATGTGAAAGTGATGTGATATTCATGGCTGCAATGACGATTGAAGAACTCCGTACCGAGATTGCAAGTGGTGCAATAGATACGGTGGTCATTGCAATGACCGATATGCAGGGTCGACTCGTAGGTAAGCGTGTGCACGGTACTTTCTTCTTAGAAGAGGTACTCAAGCACGGAACCGAAGGATGTAATTACCTTCTGGCCGCAGATATCGATATGAATACTGTCGCAGGGTATGAGATGTCTTCGTGGGAGCGCGGCTATGCCGACCTTGCCATGATCCCTGACATCTCTACCTTGCGCAGGATTCCTTGGCAACCAGGTGCTGCCATGTTATTAGCTGATGTGCAGTGGCTAGATGGAACAGATGTTGTTGCTTCTCCTCGCCAAATTCTGCGCAAGCAAGTCAAGTCGCTGGCTGATGCAGGAATGCAGGCGATGGTGGGAACAGAACTTGAATTCGTTGTTTTTCACGATACCTACGAGCAGGCATGGGATAAGGCCTATCGCGATTTAACTCCGGTCAATCAATATAACGTCGACTATTCGATTATGGGCGGCTCACGCATTGAACCGCTGCTGCGCACTATTCGCTTAGGCATGGCGGGGGCAGGAATGACTGTCGAGTCCGTGAAAGGTGAATGTAACTTTGGTCAGCACGAGATCGCATTTAAATATAGCGACGCGCTCTCTAATTGCGATAACCATGTGATTTATAAGAATGGCGCCAAAGAGATTGCAGCTCAAGAAGGTTATGCGCTGACATTTATGGCAAAGCCAAATCAGAGAGAGGGAAACTCATCCCATATCCACTGCTCATTCCGCGGCCTAGATGGCTCGATGGTGATGGCAGATGAGAAAGATAAAGAGCATGGCCTGTCTGATCTTGGTCGCTCATTTATCGCCGGTCAGATTGCTCACTTACATGAGATTACACTTCTCTTTGCACCGAATATCAACTCATATAAGCGGTATGTGCCTGGCTCTTTTGCACCAACTGCTATTCGCTGGGGGCGAGATAACCGCACCTGTGCTCTTCGTTTAGTGGGTCACGGACAATCGCTGCGATTGGAAAACCGCGTCCCTGGTGGCGATGTCAATCCTTATTTGGCAGTTGCCGGAATCATTGCAGCTGGACTTGATGGAATAAATCGTAAATTGAAGTTAGAAGATGCCTTTCAAGGCAATGCCTATGATTCAGATTCGGAGCGAGTACCATCGACCATGCTCCAAGGGCAGAAGAATTGGTCTGAAAGCGCGTGGGTAAAATCAGTATTTGGTGCAGAAGTTCAGGCGCACTACACAAATATGGCTCAGGTCGAACTCGATGCATATGGCAAAGCGGTAACCGACTGGGAGCTCTTTAGGAATTTCGAAAGGTTTTAAGCCATGTCATCGGTATATGAGGTAATCAACCCTGCAACCGAAAAGGTTGTAAAGAGCATCGAGCTAGCAGATCAGGCGGCAACCGATGCTGCAATCGAGCGTGCACACACCGCATTTGAAACCTGGCGCCATGTGGCACCGGGTGATCGCGCAAAGATGTTGCGTTCATTTGCATCCGTGGTCAGCGCACATCGCGAAGAGCTAGCCGCCCTTGAAATCGAGAACTCTGGTCACACTCGTGGCAATGCCTTGTGGGAGGCAGATAACGTTGCCAACGTTCTCAATTATTACTCGGCGGCGCCTGAGCGTTTATTCGGTAAACAGATTCCAGTTCCGAATGGAATCGATATTACTTTTAAGGAACCATTGGGTGTTATTGGCGTCATTGTTCCTTGGAACTTTCCGATGCCGATTGCAAGTTGGGGATTCGCGCCAGCACTTGCTGCGGGAAATACCGTTGTATTAAAACCTGCTGAATACACACCCTTGACTGCAATTCGCTTGGGTGAATTAGCGCTCGAAGCAGGCCTACCAAAGGATGTCTTTACTGTTATTCCGGGTAAAGGTGCCATCGTCGGTGCGCGCTTTGTCACACATCCGAAGGTGCGCAAGATTGTCTTTACCGGATCTACCGAAGTCGGTAAATCAATCATGGCTGGGTGCGCGGATCAGGTGAAGCGGGTCACCCTTGAACTTGGCGGAAAGAGCGCCAACATCATCTTCGCAGATAGCGATATTGAAAAAGCTGCCGCAAATGCACCGGGAGCTGTCTTTGATAACGCTGGGCAAGATTGTTGTGCACGCTCTCGGATCTTGGTAGAAAAATCAGCGTTCGATAAGTTCATGGCGGCATTTGAAACTGCCGTGAAGAAATTCCGTGTGGAAGATCCGACGCTGGCAACATCTGAGATGGGGCCAATGATTTCTGCGAAACAGAAAGCAGCGGTCGAGAAGTATCTCGATGAACCAGTTGCCTTTACCGGCAGTGCGCCATCGGGTGCTGGTTTCTGGTTGCCACCCACTGTTTTGCTTCCGACATCAACCCAATCAAAGTCATGGAACGATGAGATCTTCGGGCCAGTTGTATCGGTGATGACATTTGATGGCGAAGACGATGCAATTGCAAAGGCAAATGACACCGAGTTTGGTTTATCAGGATCTATCTGGACTAAAGATTCTGGCAAAGCAATACGTGTTTCACGCGCTGTGGAAAGCGGCAATTTGTCAGTGAATTCCAATTCATCTGTTCGTTATTGGACGCCATTTGGAGGATATAAGCAATCTGGTTTGGGTCGTGAACTTGGCCCAGATGCACTTGATTCATTTACTGAGGTAAAAAATGTTTTTATCTCAACTGAGAAATAACTAGGGGATATCGATGAGTAAGCGTTTAGAAGGACGAGTCGCAGTAATCACTGGTGCAGGCAGCGGAATCGGATATGCAACCGCAATTCGCTTGGCAGCAGAGGGCGCACACGTTGTTGCAGTTGATACAAACGAGACAACCGGCAACGCAATTGCGGCTGAGACCGGCGGAATCTTCGTGAAGGCTGATGTCACCAATGCAGCTGAAGTTGAGAATATGTATAAGGTGGCATTTGATAAGTATGGCCGCATAGATATTGCCTTTAACAACGCCGGCATCTCCCCACCAGATGATGATTCGATTCTCACAACAGGCATCGATGCATGGGAGCGGGTATTGCGCGTGAATACCACCAGCGTATTTCTCTGCTGCAAGGCAGTGATTCCTTATATGCAGAAGGCGAAGAAGGGCTCAATTATTAATACGGCATCCTTCGTTGCAACGATGGGAGCTGCAACATCGCAGATCGCCTACACAGCATCTAAAGGTGGCGTACTCTCCATGAGCCGCGAGCTCGGTGTGCAATTTGGGCGTGAAGGTATCCGCGTGAATGCGCTATCTCCTGGACCAGTAAATACACCTTTGTTGCAGGAGCTATTTGCCAAAGATAAAGAGCGCGCCGCTCGTCGCTTGGTGCATATTCCCATGGGACGTTTTGCAGAGCCAACCGAGATTGCGGCAGCTGTGGCATTTCTTGCAAGTGATGACTCAAGCTTTATTACCGCAGCAAACTTCCTTGTTGATGGCGGTATTTCAGGGGCGTATGTAACTCCGCTTGATAACTAAAGACAGAATAATTAATTAACAGTAATGACTTCAGCCGTTGCGATACGGTCGAGGAAAGCGTTCACTAAGTCAAAGGCGTTCTGATCGGTAATCGATAGGAGCGCTTTTGTCTGTGCCCGTAGTTCATCCGGGTCAACACCTTCAGCTTGAACTTCGGCGCATCCGCCTTCCATCGCAAGCCATTCTTCTAATACTTCAGGGTCAATCTCTGGATGAAATTGCACAGCAAGTGTGCGACCTAATGTGAAAGCTTGAACTGCAAGCTTGGTGCGAGCTATTTCAGTTGCAAGCGGGGGAGTAATCCAACGATCCCAGTGATATTCAAACCAAGGACCTGCGCAAATCAGCGATGGATCATCTGTTTGAATTTCATACCAGCCAAGTTCTGCCTCAGGTGCGCGAGAGACTGACCCACCTAACGTGCGCGCCATCATCTGTCCGCCAAAACAAATGCCAAAGATGGGTTGTCCTGCATTATGGGCTCGCTTGAGCAAATCCAATTCTGGCAGCAACCAATTGCCAACGCGTTGATCTTCATAGGCGCCATACGGTGCACCCATCGGAACAATGATGTCGTACTGTGAAAAATCTGGGAATGTCACCGTCACATTGGGAGTATGAAATTTCTCTTCAGGAATTATGAGAAATCGCTCTATCTGATATCCACGAGCTTGAAATGCGCGCCATATCGGACCACCCAATGAAACGTGATCGTGTTCGATGAAAAGCGCCCGCTTAGTCATAGGTAAAGGGTAGCCAATGAGAATAAGAATTGGACATTCGGCAATAAAAAACCCGCAGATCACTCTGCGGGTTTCTTTCTAGCTTGCACTAGATACTACTTAGCGAAGGTCTTTCTATTCGAAATCTCCACCACGACCAGTTAAGCGCTCACGCTTTTTGGAAGGTCTATCTGCTCGCGTGACAAGAAAGAGAACTGCCACGGAGTAGATAGCAATGAGCGCTAGACCAATACGCATTATTAGCCTAGAACTGCCCAGACAACGAGTGCGAAGATTCCTAGACCAAGTCCGACAATGGCGATAGCTGAAAGTGAGAGCAGACCACGTGAGTCAGCAATCTTTTTGGAGAGCGCGCTCTGTTCAGTTGCTGACTTGAGATCTGTTAGCAGTGCTTCCGCTTCACGCACGGCGGCGTATTGCGAAATGATGGCCAGGATGCCAGTTGCTGCAGCTACTCCGATGGTGAGGTACTTAGCGCCATCTGAGGCGTTTTCAAAGGCTCCGATTGCAGCTAGTACAAAGATGCCGATCAGAACAAGTGCTGGTGCTACCTGCGCCTGAATGATCTGTGAGCGCTTCTGATTCCATAGTTCAATTAAGTCGTGTGCTTTCATGGGTCTTCCCTCTTTCTTATGCAGCCAGTGCAGCTGCAGGTGTGTGGACAGGGCAAAGGTTACGGGGTGGCGCGCACCGGCGCTATCTTAAAGAGGTGAACGGCGAGGAAATCAAACCTCAATAAGTGGCTGAGCCGCATCTGATAAGCGAAAGCCCACACTTCGAATGACCGAGATGACTTTTGGGCCGCCACCTTCACGGATCTTCTTACGTAATCTGGAGGCGTGGGTATCAACTAACTGGTTGGAGCCAACACCTTTCATCACACCGATTGCCTCCAGGATTTGATCGCGAGTGAAGATGCGGTGGGGGTTTTCCATCAGTAGTTGTAAGAATTGATATTCAGTATTTGTGAGGTGGAGCTCGATCTGATCAATAGAGAATTGGTGGGCGCTTAAATCCATCCGCATTGGGCCCCAGATAAGAACATTAGCGCGCGGTGCGCGCTGCCTTTGACCGCGTGCTATCTGTTGATTTACTCGTGCTACCAATATCTTGATATTAATTGGCTTACTCACATAATCATCTGCGCCAGCTGACATCACCATGACCTCATCAATTACTTCACTGCGGTTGGTGAGCATGAGAATGGGAACAGTTGACTCTGCGCGCAGTAAGCGACAGAGATCTAAACCACGTAGTGGCATTGCTTTTAGGTGAATAATGACAAGGCCGATATCTCTCTTATCAAAGAATTCTTTTGCTTCCATGGGGGAGGCGGTGTCAGTTACTTTTAAACCCATCACCTCAAGTTGTAAGCGAACAGCAAGGCGATCGCTCTCCTCATCTTCCAGTAGCAAGACGTTTATAGGCGCGTTTTCCACTGTGGGAATTTCGGTCACGCTTGAGGGTAACCCTGGAATACTTACGATTCAATGCTTACCCGTAAGTAACTTGAAAGCCTAGGGATAACACCATCTATGCGCTGGATACTTACAATTTACTTACTTTTCTTAAGTAAGTGATTTAAAGTGAGCGTAGTACCGCTGTGACTATTCCTAATACTTCGCAAGTATCGCCATCGATGGGAGCGAAGTCGCTATTAGCTGGCAGTAGCCAGATGTGGCCACCCTTGCGCGAGAAGGTCTTTACCGTGGCTTCGCCATCAATCATCGCTGCCACTATCTCGCCATTGTTGGCATCTTTTTGTTGGCGAATAACAACGTAATCGCCATCGCAGATTGCGGCATCGATCATCGATTCACCTTTAACTTGCAACATGAAGAGATCACCTTTACCGACAAGTGATTCCGGTAGTGGCATGGTCGCCTCCACTTGTTGATCTGCCGTAATAGGAACACCGGCAGCGATTGCGCCAACGAGTGGAATAAAGCGAGTCTTATCGGTGTGGGCACCGGCGCCGGTGAGGTGCTCAGGTAGGACTACTTCCATGGCCCGCCCGCGGTTCTCATCGCGGCGGATGAATCCCTTTTCCTCCAGGATATCTAGTTGGTATTTGACCGATGCGGGGGAGTTCAACCCGGCGGCATCGCCAATTTCTCGCATGGAGGGGGCATAGCCCTGGGACTCGGAGGAGCTTTTAATGAATTCAAGGATGGTGATCTGGCGAGCTGAGAGCTCGGGCTTTGTGGTCATACACATATTCTTCCACAGGTTGGGGATAAATTCAAACAAATGTTCGAAATTGGCTTGCAGGTGTCGGTGGGGGGAGGTATGGTTTACCCATCGAACAAGTGTTCGAAAACCTTCCCCAAGGTTTAAGCAGTAGCAGGAGCTGAGAACCATGAGCGCTATCACCCTTAACCACTCTAAAGTAAGTGATTGGCAAGGCTTTTACGCAAGTAACGCTAACTTCCGTCCGTCCGGCACAACGCTCAACCGCCGTGGTCGTCTAGCTCGCACACTCGTGGTGCTCTCTCTTGCCATCGTTCTAGCATCCCTAGTCAGCGCCAAAGCTGGGGCTGGCACTGAGGTAGTACCTGCGGCAGCCGGCTCATTTGTCACGATCACCGTGGCTCCAGGTGAGACCTTGTGGTCACTAGCTGCTCGGGTTGAGCATGATGGGGATCTGCGCTCGCTGGTTTCACAGATTGTTTCGGTCAACTCACTTGAATCAGTGGACCTCATGGCCGGGCAGAAGATCCGCATCCCGCTGAAGTAGGTGCTAACCTTTACCTATGGTTTCTAAGGTAAAGGGTAAGAAGAAGGTTTCTCCACCGAAAACTAGAGCCGGTCGTACATCCACAAGTCGTATTAGTTCTAAGAACCAAGTGACCATACCCGTAGATATCCTGCGAGCTATTGGATTACAGGCAGGAGATGATGTGGAATTTGCAATTGATAAGGCCGGTGTCATTGCGGTAACCCCAATTGAGGCAAGCGTCGGAAAGCAGCATAAAATAATGGCTTTAGTCGGGGATATGACCGAGTATTACGATGGATTTGATCTCGCGGCAGAGCGTGCTTCATGGGATCCGCAGTGGAAGTAATTCTGCTTGATACATCTGTTGTCATTGCACTTCGAAAAAAGAATGACGTTCATCATCAGGTTGCCGTTGAATCACTTAGGCGCTACAAAGGCGAAGTTGCGATTTCTACAATCACGTTAACCGAAAGCTTGATTCAACCGATGCAGCAGTCAGGGGCGGTTGGCCGTGAATTGGCGCTAGCTATCGCTGGCTCGCTAGACCACATCTATGACTTCACCGCCGCTATGGCGATCGAGGCAGCCGAGATTCGATCCCGCGGCAAGCTGAGCATGGCCGATGCCATGATCTCGGCAACGGCTGGCGCCCATCAAGCCCAGCTCTGGACCTTAGATGCCAAGCTCGCCAAGGCTCACAAGGGCTCCCGCCTGCTGGCATAGAAGGGCAAGGGGGCGCGACACGCGATATCAATCCCCCTTTCATCCTGCAGAGTCTCAAGAAATACTTTATAGTTCCCACTAGATGTAGGGGTCGAAAGCAATAAAACTTCCATTAGTAGTGTTTTTACGGTAGTTTTACCAATTCGCCAATACATGCACTTATTGGAAATTCTAGGTATTTCGAAGGGAGACACGCCGAGATGATTTGCCCGTTCTGCAGACACGATGATTCCAGAGTCGTTGACTCCCGTCCGGTGGTCGATGGCACAGAAATTCGCCGCCGCCGGGAATGCCCTAAGTGTGGCCAGCGCTTTTCCACCCAAGAGGTTGCCCTGCTCAACATCATCAAGCGATCAGGGGCGACTGAGCCATTTAGCCGCGAGAAGGTACTTGTCGGTGTGCGCAAGGCATGCCAAGGTCGGCCAGTAAATGAAGATGATTTGGTTTTGCTAGCCCAGCGAGTTGAAGAGAGCCTTCGTGGAACTGGACAGGCAGAAATTGAAGCTCAAGAAGTAGGAATGGCAATTCTTGCGCCACTACGCGAACTCGATGAGGTGGCCTACCTCCGATACGCCTCTGTGTACCGTAACTTTGCCTCCCTTGAAGATTTCGAAGGCGAGATAGCACTTCTCCGCGCACTACCTTCGAATGCAAATCAGGCAACACCAGCATCACAAGTAAGAACACCAGAAAAAACATCAACACTTAACCAGAAGACGGGGAAATAACATATGTCAGAGACGGTCATCAACCGACCAGCATCGAAATTTAAGACAGGCAAAGGTCTTACTATCGATCGTATTTACACAACAGAAGGCCTTCACCCATATGACCAGGTCACATGGGATCGCCGCGATGTTGTTCAACAGAATTGGAAGACCGGCGAAGTTGTTTTCGAACAACGCGGTGTTGAGTTTGCAGACTTCTGGTCAGTAAACGCTTCAACAATCGTAACGACCAAGTACTTCCGTGGAGCAGTCGGTGCTGAGAACCGTGAATGGTCACTCAAGCAAGTTATTGATCGCGTAGTTTTGACATATACAAAAGCTGGAAAAGAGTACGGTTACTTTGCAACTGAGAAAGATGCAACAATTTTCGAGCACGAACTCACCTACATGCTCTTGCATCAGATCTTCTCATTTAACTCCCCAGTCTGGTTTAACGTAGGAACTGCCTCCCCGCAGCAAGTTTCTGCCTGCTTTATCTTGTCTGTTGATGACACGATGGAATCAATTCTTAACTGGTATCGCGAAGAAGGAATGATCTTTAAGGGTGGCTCTGGTGCCGGTCTTAACCTTTCCCGTATTCGTTCATCTAAGGAGCTATTGAAGTCAGGTGGAACCGCATCTGGTCCAGTTTCATTTATGCGCGGAGCCGATGCCTCAGCTGGAACAATCAAATCTGGTGGTGCGACTCGTCGTGCGGCCAAGATGGTTGTACTAGATGTGGATCACCCAGATATCGAAGAATTTATCGAAACCAAGGTCTCGGAGGAGCAGAAGATTCGCGCCCTACGCGATGCTGGCTTTGATATGGACTTGGGTGGAAAAGACATCATCTCGGTTCAGTATCAGAATGCAAATAACTCAGTACGCCTTTCCGATAAATTCATGAGCGCAGTTGAAAAGGGCGAGCAGTTTGGTTTAGTCGGCCGCTCAACTGGCGAAGTTATTGAGACAGTAGATGCACGAGCACTCTTTACCAAGATTGCCGAAGCAGCATGGGCATGTGCCGATCCTGGAATCCAATTTGATGACACCATCAATGATTGGCATACCAACCCAGAGACCGGGCGCATTAACGCGTCAAATCCTTGCTCTGAGTACATGTCACTTGATAACTCATCATGTAACTTGGCTTCACTTAACTTGATGAAGTTCCTTAAATCAGATGGTTCATTTGATGCAAAGACATTTGGAAAAGCGGCCGAGATGATCATCACTGCGATGGATATCTCAATCTGTTTCGCAGACTTCCCAACAGCGCCAATTGGTGAGACCACTCGCGCATACCGCCAGCTCGGGATTGGTTATGCAAACCTCGGCGCACTTCTTATGGCATCAGGTCTTGCCTATGACTCAGAAGGTGGACGCGCACTTGCCGGTTCCATCACTTCACTTCTAACTGGCATTACCTACAAGCGCTCAGCAGAACTTGCTGGCATTGTTGGGCCATACGATGGCTTCGCACGCAACGCATCAGCGCACACACGCGTAATGCGCAAGCATGCTGCAGCATCATCAGCTGCTAAGCAGGAGACCACACTCGATATCGATGTCTGGACCGAGGCGAACAAAGCATGGGATGCATGTCTTGCAACAGGTGATAAGAACGGATGGCGCAATGCGCAGATCTCAGTGCTAGCACCAACTGGAACAATCGGTCTGATGATGGATTGCGATACAACAGGTATCGAACCTGACTTCTCACTAGTGAAGTTTAAGAAGCTAGTCGGCGGCGGTTCCATGCAGATTGTGAACCAGACAGTTCCAGCAGCTCTTCGCAAGCTTGGCTATGCCGAAGAGACCATCGAAGCGATCGTTGAATTTATCGCTGCAAATGGACATGTCATTGATGCACCAGGACTTAAGGCTGAGCACTATGAAGTATTTGACTGCGCACTCGGTACGCGCTCAATTGCGCCAATGGGCCACGTGCGGATGATGGCTGCATGTCAGCCATTCCTATCAGGTGCTATCTCAAAGACAGTTAACCTGCCAGAGGAAGCAACTGTGGAAGAAGTAGAAGAAGTTCACTTCCAAGCATGGAAGATGGGCATTAAGGCACTGGCGATCTATCGCGATAACTGCAAGGTCGGCCAGCCACTTTCTGATGGAAAGGCTAAGAAAAAGGATGCTCCAGTCGAAGCGGTAGCAGAACCAATTCGTAAGCGTCTTCCTAAGTCACGTCCATCTACCACGACATCGTTCTCAGTTGGAGGCGCCGAGGGTTACATGACCGCTGGTGCATACGCTGATGGCGCACTTGGTGAGGTATTCCTAAAGCTCGGCAAGCAAGGATCAACTCTTGCCGGTGTGATGGATGCTTTCTCAATCGCAGTATCTATCGGACTTCAATACGGAGTACCACTAGAGACATTCGTTGAAAAGTTCACCAACCTTCGCTTTGAACCAGCAGGTATGACAGATGATGCTGATATCCGCATGGCGCAATCCATGATGGATTACATCTTCCGTCGCTTGGCACTTGATTACCTGCCATTTGAACAACGTTCAGCAATGGGTCTCTACACCGCATCAGAGCGGGCAGCAGCCCTTGATAACGGTGGCGAATACGCACCAATTGCGAGTGCTGATACCCCAAAAGCACCTGCGGCTGTGGCGGCTCCTGCGGCTGTAAAAGCTGAAGCGCCAAAGCCGGTAGCGGTAAAGATTGAAGCAGCACCAGCGCAACCACTTGCATCAACAATTGGTTCATCATCTGATCTCCTAGAGTCAATGGGAATCAAATCTGATGCACCGCTATGTATGACATGTGGTGTCAAGATGCGTATGTCAGGTGCTTGCTTTGTATGCGAAGGATGCGGAAACACATCTGGTTGCAGCTAGGCTATAGTTAGAACTTATCCATCCCCCGTTCAAAGGCCCCGTTGAGAAATCAGCGGGGCTTTTGCATAACTCAGAGTAAGTAAATCCCTCGACTTGGTTACAGGTTGGGGGATTTCTCTTTGAAAACCCAATTCTTCGTCACCAGATAATTCATCGATCTCTCTTCAAGTCTTACTATGAGAAACGAAGAAACCGCTCAGGAAAATATCCAAAGCGGCTCTTCGGCTTCGGACTACGAAGTATCGAAGGGCTCGTCGCCGTCACGTCGAGCCCTCTGATATTCCAATAATTGGAGCATCAGATCGCAAGCCGCAATCAGCACCGAGAGCAATTCAATTACTTTCATAGAACCTCCTTTCTCTCCCGCTTATCGCGGGAAACTCTGTTGGGGAAGTCATAAATGACGGATCCGAACAGAGCGAAAGAAGTTGAAGCGTGCGCAAGGTAGTGATTTGTGGCTCGAGTGAACGTAGTTCCCCAGGGGTCTGTGGATTCCTGGGGTTCTGTGTAAAAGTCGAAAGGCGCTAGAATTACGGTGTTGTTATCGGGGTCGATGTAATTTCGAACCGGCGGTTATAGTCCGCGACCCGCACACATCCAGTGGGCGGTTGACTCAGTGAAACTCTGAGACCGACGGTTAAAGTCCGGATGAGAGATAACAGCG
>Ga0214921_10000529_pt1 | contig 71617 bp, 65 predicted proteins | sample LL1505_MetaG_FD_177992 | JGI IMG/M metagenome (GOLD analysis project Ga0214921, IMG submission 177992) | Freshwater microbial communities from Lake Lanier, Atlanta, Georgia, United States - LL-1505 | ecosystem: Environmental > Aquatic > Freshwater > Lake | place: USA: Georgia | collected... | reverse complement strand
AGATCGCCTGAATAAACCTTAAAGCCGTCGGCGGCATATGACGCGACCCTTGTGGCGCCGTTAATGAGAATTATTAACAGGCCGGTAGCATCCGGATCTAACGTACCAGCGTGTCCGACACGATTAGCTCCCAAGACCCTTTTTACACGGGCGACCACCCCAGCTGATGAGACTCCTGCCGGTTTATCAACAAGCAAGATCCCGTTCTTCCTGGTAGTCATCTTTAAAAATCCCCTAAAGCCGCTGAGCTATGCAAGCGCCTTAGCGATCGCGTCGCGCAGTTTAGCTTGGAGAGTATCTAAGTCCTGTCTCCATCGAAACGCCGCTGCGGCTTTGTGACCACCGCCGCCAAACGACTGCGCTATACTTGAAACATCGACAACTCCGCGCCTAGACCTTAGGCTTATACTCCACAGATCAACGTCCTGCTTGTAAAGGGCGGACACCTTGACTCCCTCGATATCACGGGCCCTCTCTGCTAGTGAGTCCGCGTCTAAGATGTCAGCTCCGTGCTTCTTTAACATCGCCTGAGTGACCACCACCTCAGCAAATCCATTCGGATAGACGGCAACGTTACAGAGAGCCTCCGATTGCAACCTCAAAGCAACCAGCGACTGCGTCGCAAATAGCTCTTGAGTAAGGATATCTGGCTTTGCTCCACGCTCAACTAATTCGGCCGCAACCTTAAACGTGGTGGCTGTCGTACTTGGATATCTGAATGAACCCGTGTCACCGATAATCCCAGAAAGAAGGCACGCCGCGGCTTCGCATGAAATCAGGTCAGCTCGACCGAAGTACTGCTCACAGCTCTTTAAGAGTCCGAATATGAGTTCTGATGTCGAGCTTGCGCCCTCTACGACCAAGTTCATATCTCCGAACATCGTATTTGACGCGTGGTGATCGATATTAATCACCATAGAGGATTTAACTAGGTCTGCTACTAGTGAATCACCAACCCGCTCCGCGGCTCCACAATCAACTACAATCAGCAACGAATCCGCGGCCCAGTTACCCCATGAACCACTGATAACCTGATCAGCTCCGGGAATTATTTTGTAACGAGGTACGAACCCGTGCTCGTTGTAAACCCGAACCTCCTTTCCTAGTCCGCGCAACCCCCAAGCCAAACCACACGCCGAGCCGTATGCGTCCGCATCTGGATTTGTATGAGTAACGACAGCTATTCTTCCGCTAGATTGAACAGCTTTAATAATATCCGAGGTAGTATTGGCGCTCATTTTCTATCCTGCACGAGTGAGCTTAATTGTCTACGTTTCCAGTAGGCTTGATCCGTTCCATAAGACGTTCAACATGCTCAGCTGTATCGAGGGTGTCGTCATAGTAGAATCGCACAGCTGGCACGAAGCGCACCCCTAGCTGCTTCGCTAACACCCGCTTAAAGTGCCCCTGAGCAGATTCGAGCGCCTCGTTAACCTCAGCGATCCTCTCCTGCCGATCCATACCGGATAGAAAAGACACCACCCAGTACACTTTGGCGTTACGGAGATCCGGTGACACCATTACGGAAGTAATCGTAACCAAGTTAAAGCGGGGATCGGCCGTATGTATGAGGTGCTCTGCGACAACCTCTTTAATACGCTCAGCGATCTGATAGATTCTCCGATTTCCGGCCATTCCCTCTTGCCCCTACTAAAAAGACTACTCCAGAGTTGGAGCAACCTCTTTAATCTCATACACCTCGATCACGTCACCGATCTTAACATCGTTAAAGCCTTCGAGCCCGATACCGCACTCAAAGCCAGCCTGAACTTCCTTAACGTCATCCTTGAATCTTCGCAGGCTTGACATCTTGCCCTCGTGGATAACGCGACTATCACGCAATAGACGAGCATTAGCGTTTCTGCGGATAGTACCACCAGTCACATAACAACCAGCAATCGTACCGATCTTCGGAATAGTAAAGGTGTCTCGGACCTCGACACGACCCAAGCTCGACTCTTCCTTGAGCGGCTCGAGAAGTCCGACCATCGCGTTCTTCACGTCATCAAGAAGTTCGTAAATAACTCTGTAGAAACGAACCTGCACACCCAGCTGCTCCGCATCGGCCATCGCGCGTGGCTCACCACGAACTCCGAACCCGACGATTATCGCCCTAGATGCGATCGCCAACTGGACATCACTCTCGTTTACTCCACCTACAGCGGAGTGAAGAACTCGTACCTTAACCTTCTCCCCGGAGAGCTTCTCAATAGAGTGCTTAACAGCCTCTACGGAACCTTGCACATCGGCTTTCAGAATAACATTAAGCTCCTCTGCCGCCTGATTGCTGGCTCGCTTTGCAAACTCCTCAAGGCTGATCGGCCCAGAAGCCAACGCTCTCTGCTTGTCAGCGAAACGCTCAGATCTGTTGGTAGCAACCTCGCGCGCATCAGCCTCCGATTCCATGACGAGGAAGTCGTCACCAGAGTCCGGTGTACCGGTAAGACCCGTAATCTCAACTGGAGTAGACGGACCAGCTTCATTGATCTTATCGCCCTTGTAATCAGTCATTGTACGAACTCGTCCGTACTCGTGACCGCTGACGAAGATATCACCGACCTTTAATGTTCCAGCCTGAACTAGAACTGTCGCGACTACTCCACGCCCTCGATCCTGACGGCTCTCAATGATCGTACCCTTAGCGCGGCGATCTGGATTAGCTGTCAGCTCCTCAACCTCTGCTAGAACCAGAACTCCGTCAAGAAGCTCATCGATTCCGGTTCCCTTGAGCGCCGATATTGGGAAGAACATCGTGTCCCCACCCCAATCCTCAGGCTGAAGTCCAAACTCCGCTAACTGAGTCTTGATACGATCTGGATTCGCATCGTGCTTATCCATCTTGTTGATAGCTACAACGATAGGCACCTTCGCCGCTTGAGCGTGGCTGATCGCTTCTCTCGTCTGTGGCATGACTCCATCATCCGCCGCTACTACAAGAATTACGATATCCGTAACCTGAGCTCCACGGGCTCGCATCTGCGTAAATGCCGCGTGACCTGGCGTATCAATGAAGGTTATATTTTTTCCGCCCTTAGTGGTAACACTGTAGGCGCCGATGTGCTGAGTGATTCCTCCAGCTTCTTTGGCTGCTACTGACGCGCTGCGGATTCTATCGAGAAGAGATGTCTTTCCGTGGTCAACGTGACCCATAACCGTAACAACCGGCGGCCGAGTAACCAACACCGCGCCTTCGTCAGCAGCTACATCCTGAATCAGATCTTGCTCGTTGAACTCTGTATGCTTAACCTCATAACCCATCTCTTCGGCCACTATCTGAGCTGTGTCTTTATCGATCGCATGGTTAATAGTCGCCATTACACCAAGCCCTAGAAGCTTCGCGATGACTTCTCCAGCCTTTAAGCTCATCTGCCTGGCTAAGTCGCCAACAGTAATCGAGTCACCCAACTCGATTACTCGCTTCGCTACTTTAGGCTTATCGGCTTCTGATGCCTGATCAACTTCGTCCTTATGCTTGCTCTTCTTCTTGCGACCAACACGTCCATCGTAGTCGAGGAGGTCAACTGAGCTGATCTCGCGTTTACGCCCTTTTTTGAAAGTCCCCTTCTTGCCAGCTCCCTCCTCTTCATCTTCAAAGGAAACAGGACGGCCCTCCTCCTTGACAGCACCCTTAACCGGTCGCTTGGCTTCAACAGGCTTAACGACTGCCCTACGAACTGGTAGCTCGATTTTTCCGAGAATTCGAGGACCTATTGCAGGCTTCTCCTCAACTGGCGGCGCTGGCGGAGCAATCACCTCCTTGGCTATAGGCTCTACCGGAGCTGGAGCCTCAGTTACCTCAGGTCTCGCCTCCGGCTCTACCTCAGCGACAACCTGAGGCTCCTCAATAACCTCTGCTGGGGCAGAAACTTCACGCGCAGCCCCACCCTCACTAGAGGACTGGAATAGCTCCTCCGCTGCCGCGATAGCGCTAGCCGCCGGGGTTTGCTCTGCTACTGCAACAGGCTGTGGAGCAGCCGCTGGTGTCGGAGTCGGCTCTTGAACATCAACAGCTCTTCTACGTCTAATCACATCACCTGAGCGTTTCTCTACAACTGTGTAGGTCGCCCCTGTTGTTCGATCAACCTTAGTGGTTACAACCTCGGTATTCTCACTCTTTGGAGTCCCAATGGCCTGACGGAGGATCGCCCTGCGTACAGCATCGGCCTCATCGGCGTCTACCGAATGGGAGTGCGAACTCTTACCGGGAATACCCAGCTCCTGTATCTTCGACAGGACTACCTTGTTCTCAACGCCAAGTTCCTTGGCTAATTCGTAAATTCGTATCTTTGACATGCGCTTTATTTCTCAACACTTTCTAGCATCAACCGCGCTAACTCACTTACCTGCGCGGCTTTTAGGGTGCCGGAAGTGAGTCGTAGCGACCTCTCCCAGCGAGCTACCTGACTGAACTTGGACAAGCACTCCAGATGTCGGTGGACGTAGGCACCCCTTCCTGGAGCACCAAAACCTCTATCCCACACCAGAGCGCCATCAGCAAAGACCAGCCGCGCTAGCTCTTCTTTTCCTCCTTTAGAGCGACACACACAACATGTACGCTCGCTCCTTTTTTTCATCTCCTTATAGACCTAGCGCCGTCAAACACCCCCTATCGGAGGGACTCAACACTCGCTGCGGCCCCACTCTTTAAAAAACTCTCCGCGGCGGCTCGGATCTGCTCAACATCGCTCTCCTCTACGCCACTTATTTCCTTCAACGTCTCATCGTCGGCCTCAATGATACTCTGAATCGTCTTGTACCCTGCGGAAACCAAGATCTCTCTTAGGTCAGCTGGGATAGGTAACCGATCAATGTCGGTTACAGCCTCGGCTGGGCCGCCAAACGTATCAGCCTCATCGCCTAGCTGCTCAGCGAACTCTCTAGCCTTGGCCGAGATATCCGCCGCCTGCTCGTTTGTGAGTCCCTCTATCTCCGCTAGCTCCTCAACTGCCGCATCGGAAACCTCTCTGATTGTTCTATATCCATGCTGGAACAGAAGCTCCGCGTGCATAAAGTCAACACCAGGGATCGCTCCAAGAGCCGCGCGGGCTCTCTTAGCCTCTTCCTCGGCTACGGATACGCTACGAACATCGATGCGCCATCCGGATAGCTTGCTTGCTAATTTGACATTTTGACCACCACGGCCAATCGCTAAAGAAAGATGGTCGTCTGGAACTATCACCTCCATCGAGTGCTGCTCCTCATCAACCACCACGCGACTAACCTCTGCTGGCGCCAACGCGCGCGCTACAAAGCTAGGCTCATCAGCTGTCCAAGTAATGATATCGATACGCTCGCCGCGTAACTCCTGAACCACTGCCTGAACACGAGATCCCTTAATACCGACGCATGCGCCGACCGGATCGATCATGCTGTCATTTGAGTAAACCGCGATCTTGGCCCTGAAGCCTGGCTCACGGGCTACAGCCTTAAGCTCGATTACCTTCTCGGCTATCTCCGGAACCTCAAGTTCGAATAGCTTGCGGAGGAAATCAGGGTGGCTGCGAGTTAGAACGATCTGAGGTCCGCGCGCTGAACGATCTACATCAAGAACCATTCCTCGGAGACGATCGCCAGGGCGATACTTCTCGCGCATAATCTGCTCGCGCTTAGGCAATATCGCTTCTGTACGGCCCAGGTTAACGATGATATTGCCGCGCTCCACTCGGAGCACGATACCACTCATCAACTCGCCCTTTGAATCCTTATACTCCTCGAAGATCACTCCGCGCTCGGCGTCACGCACCTTCTGCATGATCACCTGCTTGGCAGTCTGTGCCGCAATACGTCCTAGAACATCCGTGTCGAGCTTCTTACCGATCTCCTCTCCCGTCATTACCTCAGGATCGCTGCGGCGGGCGTCAGCTAGTGAAATCTGCGTATCGGTATCGTCTACTCGGTCTACAACTACCTTGAACTGAACTACTTCAATCTCGCCGGTCTCTGGATTGAATTTTGTCTCCAGATTCCAGTTGTGGCCGTAATGCTTACGCGCGGCTGATAACATTGCGGACTCGATAGCCTCGATTAGCACCTGCTTATCGATACCTTTATCGCGCCCCATCTGGCTCAAAATCGCGTTCAAATCGAATTTTGATGACATATACCTACCTCACCTTTCTCCATCAGAAGCGACCATCTCTGACGCCTCACTTAATTAACAATCACATCAGCGCTTACTCAGTAAGCATCTGATATCCGCTAAAACTTAAAATCAACCCGTGCCTCTTTAAGGTTCACGAACGGAATTTCGAAGCTCTCTTTTCCGCTCTCAGCCTCAACTATAACTGAGTCACTCGAAGCTTCACGCACGTAGCCAGTAATAACAACGGTCGCGCCACTCTCCGAATTCTTAAACTTAACCTTCACTCGCTCGCCTACCGCGCCTTTAAAATGCTCTGGCAGTCTAAGCTTCCTGTTAATCCCTGGGCTAGATACCTCCAACGTGCAGTTTCCTGGGATAAGCTCACTCTGCTCATCTAGATCAAGGATACGCTTGCTTACGCGCACGCAGTCCTCGAAAGAGATACCACCCCTATCAACATCCTCACCGTCTTCAACTAGCTCTTCCCCGATCTTACGCTCCGGAACCTTCGCCCCAGGTGCTAACGGACGGGTGATAAAAACCTTTAGAGTCCCACCTCTTCGAGTATCGGAGGGGAGATCTATATCAAACAGCACAACTCCCACTTCGAGAGCTACCTGTTCAATCGTCTTCCAAAGAGATGTACCCTCTAAACCCATGACTAAACAACTCATTAACTACCGTGGGTCGAGCCCTACAGCCCCGCACCACACCTGACCGACGACATACCCCATGCGCCGCCACAACTGACGTGACCCTGATAAATCAATTTTGATTCAGGATAACGAATCCAGAATCGGGACGATTCTGGGGCGGCAAGAACTTGCCGGAACAGCGGGACTTTACCATACAGGTAGTTATTGAGCAACTAATACATTGATCAAACCTATCGGGGTAAACAGGTGATTACAGGCACTTATTCCTTAGCTGGCAAAACCTTTCCGCGCACCTCTCCGAAGCCAACCCGGACCCCGTTGCGCTCTGAAAAGCCCCGCATAATCACCGTATCGCCGTCGTTAAGGTAGCGCCGCTCTTCGCCGTTACTTAGAACCACTGGCTCCTTGCCGCCTTTTGTCAGCTCCAGAAGACATCCAAGGGAATCCGGAGTTGGCCCACTTATTGTCCCCGTCGCATAAAGATCCCCTGCATAAGCAGCGCAGCCATTAACAGTGTGATGTGCCAACTGCTGGTCATGGCCCCAGTATAGAGTATTCATGTTTGAACGGGTGACTACCGAATCCTCTGTCGATGCCATTTTGGGCGAATTAATCGCTACCTCTAAACGCACATCAAATAGATCACCCGGAAACTTAAGGTATTCAAGTGGCTCCGGTTCCTGGGCTGGGCGATTAACTCTAAAAGGCTCTAACGCCTCAAGTGTGACAACCCACGGAGATATCGAAGTCCCGAAATTCTTCCCAAGGAAAGGTCCTAAAGGCTGATACTCCCACTTCTGAATGTCACGCGCGCTCCAATCATTTAAGAGAACCACTCCGAACACGTGGTCATCGGCTTTATCACACGGAATCCGACTCCCAAGTTCACTACCCACGCCGACAACAAATGCAACCTCAAGTTCGAAATCAAGAGCTTTTGACGGGCCAAATACCGGCGGCGCCTCATCTGAAGGGCGCGTCTGGCCAAGTGGACGATGTATATCTGTGCCGGACACTACCACCGATCCCGCGCGTCCGTCATAGGCTATCGGAATCCAGCGCCAATTCGGATTCAATGCATTCGCTGCCCCACGCATTAGGGTACCAACATTTGTCGCGTGGTGGAGAGATGAATAAAAGTCTGTGTATCCCTTTACCTCTATCGGGAGCCTTACATCAACATTAGACCTAAGGTGAAGCGCCTCTTCACGGAGATGAGAATTGTCTTTAAGGTCCGGACAGTGAACCCCAAGCAGCTCTATAAGTCGCCTTCTTGTACTACTCCAAACCGCACGCCCCTGAGACATGAACCGATTTATGGTGCTATCAGAGAAATAACGCGCGCTCTTTGCTTCTGTTCCAAGAAGCCCAGCATCGGCCAATACAGAGAGATCTAAGACATAATCACCGATAGCAACGCCAACACGAGGCGAGTGGTCCCCCTTGGGAATGAAGACGCCGTAAGGAAGGTTGTATATAGAGAAATCGGAAGATGGAGAAATCGTCAAGAAGGATTGAAGTTCAGGTATGTTGCTCATCTTACTTATTCTCCCTATTTAATCTCTAAACACGCAAAAGCACGCTTATTGTGAAAATCAGGCTCAAAATCTGGAGTGCCCGCTGTGGTGATGTAACAAGGCGAATCGCGATCGCACAACCCCAGGGTAGCCTGCGCCATCACCCCATCCGAGAGCTCTACCGATAGCTCCTTAAGCGGCAAAGAGATCGCTGCGGTCCACCCGTCTATTTTTCGCTCCACAAAAATATCTGCTTTAGGGATCGGAGACTCCGGGTCTCGCTGCCTGTAACCGATGAAACTTTTATACCACCAAGCGGCATCTGGCGAGATGTGTATCTCAAAGTAGTGATCCTCTGTTCTCATAACAAACAGCTCCGCTGTTTGGCCACGAGTGGCTGGCTCAGCTAGGTCGTTAACAAACTCTTGATACTGCTCAGGTCTGCTCGCAGGCGGGCTTAACGGCACATCTGCTACGAACACAAGGAACTCTGAATCTTTACCAATGGAGTACCTGTAAGGCTTCGAGAGTCGATTCCCCTGCCAATCAGTTATGACTTCGGAACGTGGAAGATTTAATATCTCCTTCCAATCGCGGCCGTTTTGTAATCTATGACAAGTAAGTCTATCCATCGCGAGAGTGCCTAGGGAAGGCCGGCAAAACCTACCCGTAACGAGAAAGTGGAGGTTGAGTTGATATTCGATTTTCGAGGTGGGAAAAACCGCAAGTGTATCCCCTGTGATACATTGAGGATTTTTTCCCATCTCGAAAACTCGAAGAGCAGCTCAAGATCCGCTTTCGCAGTAGGGAGGGGTTTTGCCGGCCTTCCCTAGCTAACCAACCATCCTTTCCTGACGTTTAGCCCCCTTTATCCTAGTCCGTCGTGAGCCAATCTCGCCAGCCGCAAACTGCTTAAGCTCAACAGGTAGATCGCTTCTGCCCCCACGTTGATAGTCCTCGGCTAAAAGCCGCCCTACACGTTCACCATCTAAGCCCCCAACCTCAACTAAGAATCTAAATAAGAGAGACGTAAGGGTCTTTAGCTCTATAGCTACCCGCCTTCCGACCTCACCATACAACCAGTCGCTCCATCGCATGAATCCAGAAAATGGCGTCTCGGGGGCTTCCCACAACAAGCTCTTGGTCTTCAAAAAATTTCCGCTGTTGCTGACGAGGTCCCAATACTTCGCGAACCTCTCCATCCTTCTTAAGTCAAAGAAAGATACATCCTTCGTTGATAATATCTCGTAAGGAGGCTCATCACTAAAACGCATATCGAAGCGTTCTGAATGGCGAGAGATTGGGGTTCCTTTTAGCTTCTTTAGAATACCAACCTGTATCTCTTGAGGATCAAGGCTAACGAGTTTATCGAAACCCGAAGCGAAGCTGGATAAATCCTCTCCTGGAAGTCCCACGATCAGATCAACATGCAGGTGCGCCGCAGTCTCGCGCCTCAAGAAAGTGATGTTATCAACTAACTTATCAAAATCCTGCCGACGGCTGATTAGAGCTCCGACCTCAGGATTGAGGCTCTGTACACCTATCTCTAGCTGGAGAGATCCTGGCGGAAACGCCGACACCGTCTCTCTTAGCTGATTTGGAAACCTATCTGGAACCATCTCGAAGTGGACGAAAACTCCAGGTTCATATCGATCAAGAAAGAAGCGCAAGATGTCGTTAGCTGTTCTTACGTTTAGGTTAAAAGTTCGATCCACAAATTTAAAAGTTCTTGCGCCGCGGGCAAAGAGTTTCTCGAGCTCTGAAAGAACTGTCAGATGATCAAACTGCCTAACCGGTATATCGACCGAGGAGAGACAGAACTCGCAGGTGAATGGGCAACCGCGGGATACCTCAACGTAGATCACTCGGGAAGCGATATCATTATCAGAGTAAAGTTGATATGGAAGCTTCACTGTTTTTAGATCGGGAAGCCCGCCATTGATAACCTTGTCTGGTGGCAGTTCACCGGCCAAGATTGACATGCAGAGAGACGCAAAGGCGAGATCCGCTTCTCCAGTAATCAGATAATCAGCCCTCTCAACCAGAGGATCGCGCTCGTATTCGTAGCTGACCTCGGGACCACCAAGAACAACTAAAATGTCGGGCCTAAGCTTCTTCAGGATCTCAACGACCTCAGCAGTGCGTTGCCTGTTCCAGATATACACCCCTAATCCGACGATCTTGGGGCTAGACGATAATATCGCTTCGACGATCTCTTTGGCGGCTTGAGAGTTTTCGAATTCCCGGATCACGCAGCGACCCTGCAGATCCCCGAGATTCGCAAAAAGGTATCTCAAGCCAAGAGAGGCGTGGATATAACGGGCATTAATAGTGGCGAGTATTATCTCTGTCATGCTGTTATGTATGCTACCTGTGACCAGGTTAACACTCAAGTCGGATGGCTCTATGCCAAAGAGAGCGAACTGCCCCCCCTTTTTAGCCACGAACAACACCTGACCGATGTCATTTTACAAGACGTGCTTCTCGGCCAAAAATTAGGAGTATGAAGAAAGAATGGATTCTTGTAGCAAGTCGGGAAGAAGTTAAATTTTTTAGGCGCCGAGGGGCGAGCGATATAGAGCTGCTTCGCGATATGGGCAATCCATTGGGTCTTGCTCGTGAACAAGACCTCGTTACTGATAAACCGGGACGGGCAACAGACAATAGGATGCGCGCCAGGCACTCGTACTCAACAGAGCAAAGCTTCCGTGAGCGCGCGCTGATCGACTTCTATCGGGACGTGATCGACATTCTAGACAGGTCCCTTCTCACACATGAATTCGAGGCTCTGACTATAATCGCGGAACCGCATCTATTGGGTATTATAAGAGGCTTGCTACCGACACGAGTGGCTCGCGTGGTTAAGCGAGAGATCCGCAAGGATCTCTCTTATGCTGAAGCTCCTGAGATTGCTCAACGGATCGGGTAAGGATTTAAGGCGCCCCCGCGCAAGCGGGGTTTTGCCTTCAGGCCAGATGGGGATCAAAATAGAGGATCTCAGGTCTGTATACGGAACCTACAGTTGCCCTTATAATCCGCGCCAGAACTACTCCAGCTACAATTAGTAGAAGCGCAGCTATCCAATACGAAGCGCCTGAGCTGTCGCTATCTTTTCCGGAGCGTGCACTCATAAGCCTTACCCTCTCGGCAGCCCAAGGAGCCGCTCTGCGATAATTGACCGCTGTATTTCGGATGTACCAGCAGCGATTGTGCGCCCCCTAGAATACAGATACCGGTGCATCGCTTGGCCGGCAAATGGGTCCGATTCCCCTAATGCAGCGCTTGTCCCCAGCACTGACGCCGCGAAGCTACACAAGCGCTGAAAAGACTCACTCCACAAAAGCTTATCTATCGACCCCTCTGGACCAGGCTGCGCGTTGTCTGCGTATGTCATCAAATGTTTATAAGCAAGAGCCCTCGTGGCGCATGCGTCCGCGATGCAGTGAGCTAATTCAATCTTCTGAGCGCCGCTAAGTGAAGGTGATATCTCCTTAATCAGCGCCCTTAGGGCCACCTCGGATTGAAGTTGACGAGAGAAGGTCAACACCACCCGTTCAAACATCAGGGTTGAAATCGCGATCTTCCATCCCTGCCCCTCTTGACCTACCAGGTTCTCTTTCGGAACGAACACGTTATCGAAAAACACCTCATTAAATTCGCTATCACCACTGATCTGGGTGAGAGGCCTTATTGTGATCCCTGAAGATTTGAGTGGCACCAAAAGATACGATAATCCTTCGTGTTTCTTGGCTCCCTGAGAGGTTCGGCACAGCACAAAGCACCACTCGGCGCAGTGCGCGAAGCTAGTCCAGATCTTCTGTCCAGTTAGCCTGTAGCCGCCCTCTACCGGCACCGCAGAAGTCTTCACAGCTGCGAGATCGCTTCCTGCCCCAGGCTCAGAGAAGCCCTGACACCAGATCTCCTCGCCCGAAAGTATCTTGCTTAAAAACCGACTCTTTTGCTCGGCAGTACCGTAGTTAATTAGAACCGGTCCAACCATGGTAAGGCCAAAAAGCCCCAATATCTGCGGAGCCGCTACTCGGACCAACTCCTCTTGAACGATCGCTTCTTCAACTAACGATAGACCGCGTCCGCCATATTCCGCTGGCCAATGAGAGCCTACCCAATTAGATGCCGAAAGAGTCCGCTGCCAACTCCGCCCTACCTGCTCGAACTCAGCTAACGATGTATCCTTCAACGCCGGCGGAGGATTCTTAGTCAACCAGGTCCGAAACTGGAGTCGGAACTCCTCACTCTTAGCAGATAACGCGAGTTTAAGCACAGAAACCCTGTATTTTATTAAAGATCACTCCACTTGTGCCCAGAGGCCTGCAACAGTTCATCGGCAGCCGCTGGCCCCAGAGTCCCTGCCTCATATGTATATACAGGAGGAGGTGTCGGTCCCTCCCACACCTCAAATATAGGAGCCAACAGCTCCCAAGACTCCTCAATCTCATCATTACGAGTGAACAGTGTTGGGTCTCCCTTCATCACATCGAGCAGCAAACGCTCGTAAGCCTCAGGCGAAGCGACTCCAAATGAGCTGTCATAGGTAAAATCCATCTCAACAGGCCTAACTCTAAAACGAGGTCCTGGCTGCTTCGAGCTTATCCGTAAAGACATGCCCTCTTTCGGCTGAACTTGGATCGATAGCACATTGTGCTCAAGATCTCCTCGCTGCCTACCCTTAAACAGGGAATCAGGGGCCTTGTTGAAGAACACCTTAATCTCAGTTACTCGCTTAGCTAAGCGCTTACCTGCTCTGATATAGATTGGGACACCACTCCAGCGCCAGTTGTCAATCTCAAGCTTTAAAGCCACATAGGTATCTGTTTTTGAGTCCGCGGCTACCCCGTTCTCCTGAAGGTACCCCGGAACACTCTCGCCTTTTACCAAACCTGGAGCATACTGAGCCCTGACAGTATTTCTCCTAACTTCATCTGGGGTCATGCGCTTAATCGACCTTAAGACCTTAGCTTTCTCATCGCGGATCCCATTCGCGTCACTTAGCGATATAGGAGGCTCTATGCACAGGAGTGATAACATCTGCAGGACATGATTCTGAACTATATCTCTGACGATACCATTCTGATCAAAGTAAGCTGCTCTATTGCCAATTCCGATATCCTCACAAACCGAGATCTGAATATGGTCAATGTATTTCCGGTTCCACAAAGGCTCAAAGATACCGTTCGCGAAACGGAATACTAATATGTTCTGAACCGTCTCCTTTCCGAGATAATGATCGATTCGATAGATCTGCTCCTCCGCCAAGCTCTTTCTCAGCACTGCGTTTAGCTCTCGTGCCGAATGGGTATCATGGCCGAAAGGCTTCTCGACTACTACAGAAGTGCGCCTCGAGCTGCTACCAACATCTTCAATGAGGCCAATCTCCTTTAGGTTGGACGCGATAGGACCGAAAAATTGCGGCGCCATCGCCAAATAGTACACGTAGTTAAAAACCTCCTTCTGCCCAGCGCAAAGCTGTTGCATGCGCGACTTAAGAGCCTCGAAGTCAGATAATACTTCACCGTTACACGGCTGGTAATGAAGATTTTTAGAGAATTTTTCCCACACTGCCGAACTTATCGGCCTTCTTGAGTAACTACAAATCCCCTCGTATACCTTCTTGCGAAAATCATCGTCACTGAGCTTGGAGCGGGAAGAGCCGATTACTATAAAATTCTCAGGAAGAAAATCATCCTCCGCGAGATTACAGAGCGCCGGGATAAGCTTTCGGGATGTGAGATCGCCACTCGCTCCAAATATAACCAGCACTGTAGCCGGGGGCTTTGTCATCTTAGTGTCGTCGTAGGTTGCCATGAGATTTCCTAATATTTACGATACTGTCGGCCAGTTATATGCAGCTAGACCACCTTACCACGCTTTGATTCAATCGATCCGAGAAGGTCTCGATATGAATCCGCAAAGCTTTTAACGCCAGCTACCTGAAGCTCGCTTAGCACAGCGGACATCGACACACCTTGAGATTCAATCCATGCCAAAAGAGCTTTTGATTCCGCTAGCCCCTGATGAAGCTTAGGAGAGATCTGTCCTTCCGCTAGCAGCGACTTTACCGTAGCTGGTGGCATTGTATTTACAGTATCCCTTCCCGCCAGCTCTTCTACATACATTACAGCCTTGAACGTCGGGTTTTTCGTGCCGGTGCTTGCCCATAGAGGACGTTGAACACGCGCTCCTGCATCCCTTAACTGCTTAAATCGCTCCGACGAGAAAAGATTCTCAAACGCCTCATAGGCTAGCTTAGAGTTGGCAACTCCAACCTTACCAAAGAAACGACTCCGATCTCCTTCCTGCGCCTTGCCAGCCGCCACTTGAGCATCAAACTTCTTCTCAATAAGTGCATCGACTCGCGAAACAAAGAAGCTCGCGACCGACGCTATTCCATCGACTCTCAGTCCCCGGGCCAGGCGGTCCTCAAGGGCTGCCAAATAAGCCTCGGCGACTTGGATATATACATCCCGCGAGAAGATAAGAGTGACATTTACATTGATGCCCTCAGCGAGCACAGTCCGTATAGCCGGAATACACTCCGGTGTCGCTGGAATCTTAATCATCACGTTAGGGCGATTAAGACGTTGCCATAGCCTCTTCGCCGCCGCGACGGTCCCCTGACCATCAGCGGCTAAAAATGGGGACACTTCAATACTCGCAAACCCATCCCCTCCAGCAGCCGCGTCATAAACGGGCCTGAGTAGATCAGCCGCGGCCGCTACATCCTGGAGCATCAACTCCTCGCAGAGTGCCTCGGTATCAAGGCCCTTTAACTCGGGCTTACCCATCTCATGATCGTAATTATTCGTGTCAGCAATCGCCTGCTTAAAAATAGTTGGGTTGCTGGTTAACCCAGACACTCCCTGCCCAATCAGAGAACTTAGCTCTCCCGACTTAAGTACGTCTCGGGATAAGTTGTCGTACCACACCGACTGGCCAAGCTCATTAAGCGCGACTATCTGTTTATTCTTACTAACTGGCATATATCGTCCCTTGCTTTCCGTTCTTCTATACGGCCGTAATATAACTAATTTTGCCGGTAGGCGAAACAAATCATTTTCCTGAGTTGGCCAGTGATCAGGGCAAAATCACTACAAGACCAAGCCCTTGCCTCTGGTGCTCAGGTAGACTGACTTATACGGTCCCGGTCGCGAGCGGAATGCGATATGCACCTATTCGGCGATAATCCGCGGAATATCCATAGCTCCAGGATAGGACAGCGCTTTACGCTTTCTGTTTTTGTAGAACCGATAGGTTGTCATAAGAACATTAAACGCATAAGGGATGCCATTTACATGGCAGATCTCATCGCCGTAATAAGTAGGGATTGGACGCTCTACTATCCGCATATCACGCTCAGCCATAGCGAGGATAATCTGAGTATCGAAGTGCCAGGTGTTGGTAAAAGCTTCAAACGGGATCTTTTTCAGGGCATGCGTCGAGTAAAGACGGTACCCTGAATGATACTCGGTAAGATTAAGACCAGACAGATAGTTCTGGCACCTAGTCAAAATTCTATTACCTAGAAATTTATAAAGCGGCATTCCTCCCTTAAGCGCGTCTATTGGCTTTGACATTCGGGAACCAAAAACCATATCCGCCTCTCCCTTAACCAGGGGCTCTAGCAGGATCGGCAATGCCTCGGGGGCATACTGTCCATCGCCATGAACCATCGCCACTATATCCAACCCGCGGTCAATGGCGTATTGATAGCCGACTTTCTGGTTACCGCCATAACCTTGATTACGCTCGTTGCGATGAATAGTTAGTTTATCAATCCCATGCTGGGCCTTGTAGCCAAGCGCGGCATAGTAACCATTATCCGAACTGCAATCATCGATTACAAAGATCTCTTCAACCTGGTCGTACACCTCTTTTGGAATACGCGAGATCGTCTTGTTTAAATGGTTAACCGCGTTGTAAGCGATTATAAATATTCCAATCCTTGGCTTGCTCATTTTACTAACGTCCCTACTAAATCATACCCTGATACATCAGTTATAAGAGCGCGGCCGAGATACCCAGCCGAAACCTCGCCGAGCCCCTCAACCACATCATTAATCAATACATTTCCATCGACCTCTGGCGCCTGGAAACGACTCCTGGCCGACAGCAGAAGATCCGTCTCCTCATGTTGACCGTCAACAAGAACGTCCAACTCCTGACCAACGTACTCCTGATTACGCTTCACGCGAATCTTCTGTTGGGCCAGCATGACGCGATCACGACGAGCTCTCTTCTCTTTCTCTGAGATCTGATCACTCATTGAAAAAGCATCAGTTCCTTGCTCTGGCGAGTAGGTAAAGACTCCCACGCTCTCGAAATGTCCCTCTGACACCAAAGCCTCCAGATCTCGTACGTCCTCCTCTGTTTCCCCTGGAAAACCTACAATAAAGGTAGTCCTTAGCTTAACTTGAGGCGCTGCGGTTTTCACATATTCCACAAACCTCCTTGAGCCGAATCGTCCAACAGGCCGCTTCATACTCTTTAAAACACGCTCACTCGCGTGTTGCAGCGGCACATCAAGATAATCACAGACCGATGGAAGCTCAACAATCGCCTTGAGCAGCTCATCATCAACTCCAACCGGATAAGCATAGAGAAGGCGTACCCACGCGGCCGAATTAGTCGCGTCGATCGATCGGAGCAGATCTACCAGACGCCCCTTACCTGTGTCTGTCCCAAAAGCTGTGAGATCCTGAGCAACCAGATTGAACTCACGGACCCCTTGCGCGCTTAGAGCTTGAATCTCTTTTGTTATAGACTCGACCGAACGACTCCTCATCGCACCGCGAATCTGTGGAATTATACAGAAGGCACACGGTCGATTACACCCTTCAGAAACTTTGATGTAAGCCATATGCCGTCTGGAGGCCAAGTGTCGCGGCATTGTCTCGTCATAAATGAAATACGGGCGAGCACCTTCATGAAGGATATCTCGCAAGTTTTCATCGGCACCTAGGGCAGCTTGCCCTACGCTTAACAGGCCATCGAGCGCTATGAAAGAATCCACCTCAGGCAGTGCCTTGCGAATATCCCCCTTGTAACGCTCGACCATGCACCCTGCGACAAGAAGCCTCCTTAAACTCCCTGACTTCTTGAGTTCTGATAACTCCAGAACGCAATCAACACTCTCTTTTACCGCGCTCTCAAGGAATCCGCAGGTATTAACGACCGCTACATCCGCGTGCGACAGATCGCTAACAATCTCAAACCCAGTATTACGCAGCACGCCAATCATGACCTCGGAGTCTACCTGGTTCTTGGCGCATCCAAGCGTTACAATCGCGGCACGACCAGCAAAAGCTCGCCCTCCCTCAACATTCTGAGGTTCTGATATGTTTACAGCTACAGATGAACAGCTACCAGTCGACTCAGCGTCTGGTTGTATTATAGAAAGGGGCGACTTCATAAATTAGGACCCAGGTGTTTTACGTCTATCCAATATATCTACACCTTTTGGGTACTCTAAAACAAATCTCTGAGAATTTACTACCGGACCATTAACCTGCTGATTTTCAAATACAATCGCCGTAACATTACCACCAACTGAGTTAATTTTAGCGCCTTTGGGTAGGTTTTTCTCTCCATCTACCAGCAAAACGAACCCTTCCAGCGCCTCCTCCTTGCCTGTTTTATCCACAGGAATAAGGCTTAAAATCGCCCCTGATTTTCCTTGGCAAGCGGAAACAAGCTCAAAATCCTGCGCCAGGTTTCCCATACCCATGAGAAACGACACAGGCAGCGCCGACATAAGAACCTTTCCGACGGAATCAATCATTACTTGCCCCTTGTCTGGCTGGTACATCCACAACTCGTCGTCGCGAATAACAACCTCCTGAGGCCTCGGGTCTTTATAACTCCACCTCATCTTGCCCGGCTTGGCAAAGACCATCTCTCCAGAACTCTCCTCTCCCTCATCGAGAGCTGCTACATAAGATTCCTGAAGGAAGCGCCCCTGAATCGAATCAATCTTCGAGTAAGTCTCCTGCACCTTAGCCAAGATAGCGTTTCCCTGATCCCTTGAAAGCGTACCGGCACCAGCCGAACACTTGAAGGCCTTTGACGCCTGCCCCGAACCAAACGATCCGGATGTCTGGGCTGCTGCTGAGGAGACGAGGCTAAAAATTAACGTGAGTGATAACGCTTGAATTCGGAATATGTTATGGTTCATGACGGAGAAAAGTGTCTCATACTGGAGACCTCGACACAACGACCTAGTCGGAACTTTAACCAATCATGACTAACGGCTACTCAGAAGCTTCCTGCTCATACTTTGCCGCGAACGAGTGTCGGTCATGTACCTTTTTAGGCACCGCCCCTGGTGTCCGTTTTAACAAAAAACTCGGGAATCTCCGAGAGATATTTCGTAGCTCTCGAGTCGAACCTAAGAAGTTTCACGATCCTGTTGTGAGCCCTTCGCCTTGGGGGACTAGGCATAAAGTTAAGATGAGCGTAACAGGAACTGTAGCAAGGCCTATCATTGGGGTTACCGGACCCGATATGAACTCTCGTGACATAATCGGCTGCAAGCTGGCAAACGCTCCTATACGCGCGCTACTTTCATTCATAAGAGATCTGATAACCCGATACAGCCTCGCTCCCTATGACATCCAGCAAAGGCGCGGGGAGCTTAAATTCATAATTGCGGCAACCTCGTCAAACAACGACCAAGGAATCCTACGTTTCGTGCTAAGGAGCGTGGAGGCAGTGTCGCAAATTAAAAAGGCTATCCCGGAGTTAATAAACGCTTTTCCGTGGCTTAAGGTTATCAGCTGTAATATCCAGCCGATTCCAGCGGCTATTTTAGAAGGTCCCGAAGAGATCATACTAACCGAATGCGAAACGATACGGGATGAGCTAGCGGGAGTTCCAATCTATTTCGCTCCCCAATCCTTTATGCAAGTTACTCCATTGATAGCTCGACAGCTTTACCAAACCGCGGCGTCTGTGGTGGCTGAGACTCGACCGCGAAGAGTCCTGGATCTATTTTGCGGAGTCGGTGGCTTTTCTCTCTTCTGCGCAAGTCATTGCGGTTCGATCACTGGTGTTGAGATCTCACCGAGGGCGATCGAATGTGCCACAAAGAGCGTCATAGAGCTGGAGCTTAAAAACGCTAATTTCATGGTGGCCGACGTGGAACAATTCACCTCTGAGAGATTCGGCTGCAATCACGATCTCATAATCACCAACCCGCCACGTCGAGGTCTGTCAAAGTCGACCATCGAGTTTCTGATCAGAGAGGCTCCGGACACGATCCTTTATTCGAGCTGCAACCCTGAAACATTCTGCCGTGATGCAACACTGCTTAATAATCTCTACACGGTAGAAGAGACGACCCCTTTTGATATGTTCCCAATGACGGACCACTGGGAGATCCTCGGCGTGCTACGGAGACGTTAACACTCCTGCGGGAAAGCGGACCGCCGTTCCGATCTCGCCAGTCTCACCTTGATTTATCTCCCCCTTAATCTGCGCCACCATCGCCGCTAGCACCTGCTTATCGCGCTCCCCTGGTTCAGATACAACCGAACTCCTAACATCTCCTCTTTCCAATAGCGACAATCGAGCGCGATCAGCAACCACTTCCAGCGAAAGTTCGAGGTCCACTCTTGGCTCTAAAGAGCGATGCCGTAGATGATTAGATAAAATTTCGTTCAGTAGCAGACCGAATCTTGTCGCTACTACGCTAGGTACCACGAAAGGCTTAAGATTAAATTCAAGCCTAGGCCGATCCTGAGACCTCCTCACCCCGCAAAGAAGCTGAGTAGCTACATCTTTCAGATACTCATCCAACTGAACAGAGTCATACCCGCCTGACTCAGACAGTTTATCATACACCAGAGCCATACTGTGGATTCGTTCTTCCATCCTTCTGAACGTCTGTTGCGCATCGTCATCACGCAGCCCCCTCCCCTGTATCCTCAGAAGGCTACAGACTATCTGCAGGTTGTTTTTGATTCGGTGATGAAGCTCCTGGAGGAAATCATTGCTGAGCATGTTCCTCGCATTTGAACTCGCCCCCCCGCCACAAGCAGAAGCTGCCTCCATAGTCGTTTTTTCCATGATATCCTCCGCTCTGAGACACTCCACCATGTCTTCACTTGTGATAACGTACAACCATAGCCTTTCGCTAGAAATACCCAGATAGCCCGACCTCGGTCGCACCATGTTTTCGGTCATACCAATCTGGCCTGTTGGCTCATTATGCGCTCTAACTCTTTTCCCTTACTGAGGGAGGGGCAGCTCACCATCCACACGCACCCGGGCTCCAGCGGAAATGCCAAGCCGCGCGCAGGTACCACCGGCGACCTCCAGAACGTACTGGCTCTGCGATTCGACCCCTCTAGGGTCCTCTGTCAAAGGCGGAGCGCTCTCAACTATCCCCACCACACGCCAGTCCTTAGAGATAAAGAGCATATCAAGCGGAATGAGGGTGTTCTTCATCCAGAAGGAGAGCTTGCGTTCCTCTGGAAAAAGGAAAAGCATGCCTTCATTAGAGCCAAGCTCGCGCCTAAACATAAGCCCCTTGGAGCGCTCCTGATTATTTGACGCAAGCTCAACAGAAAAAACACCGAGCGTTTTATCCGCTCCAGAAATGAGGGTTAAATCAACTCTAGGAACCCCAGAAGCTCCCCTGCACGCGACTAAAACAAGTGCTAAAACCCCAAATAGTGAACCTTTTATCGCCCTGAGGAGCAACATCTCTACCTATTCTTGAGCGCCTCGGTTAGCTGTGGTGCCACCTGAAAAAGGTCTGCCACTAATCCATAGTCAGCAACCTCGAATATCGGCGCGTCTGGATCCTTGTTTACGGCAACTATCACCTTTGAGTCTTTCATCCCCGCGAGATGTTGAATAGCGCCTGATATGCCCAGCGCAATGTATAAATTCGGTGCCACTACCTTTCCCGTCTGTCCAACTTGCCAATCATTAGGCGCATAGCCAGAATCAACTGCTGCCCTGGAAGCTCCAACAGCGGCCTTAAGGGCGTCTGCCAGCGGAAAAACGACCTTCTCAAAGTTCTCGGCCGATCCAAGGGCCCTGCCACCACTAACAACTACCTCAGCATCGGATAGCGATGGCCTATCAGCCTTAGAATGCTCATAACCTATCACTTCACCAAACCTCGGCTGGTCGCGCAACTCAGGATCTGCAGCTAATGCAAGCTCTGCAACATTTCCCTGAGCCCCAGACTTGACAGCTGGCGCAAAAGCAGTTCCACGCACTGATACAATCCTGGTAGAAGCTAGTAACTCAACATCGGCCAAGATGTTTCCCGCATACATCGGCCGCTTTAAGCTTCCATCGGCATTAACCCCGACTATATCCGACGCCTGCGCCCCATCAACTAAAGCAGCCACTCGTGGCAGCAGGTCTTTCCCGGTGCTGCTCGCCAAACCAACAACGGTGGTAGCACCAATCTCTCTCATAGCCACTGCGACAGCACGGGCATAAGGCTCAGCACGATAGCGCTCAAAGAGCGGCTGCTCAGAGTATAGAACCTTTGATAAACCGTACTCAGACACCTCCCGTGCAGCTACGGCTGCACCCGTTCCTAAGACCACTCCTACGATGTCTCCCGCTCCCCAGGTTGCCCTTAGCTCCTGTGCAGCAGTGAGCGCTACAAGAGTTCCCTTTAATACCTTACCGCCATCGTGTTGAACAAACAGTAGTACGCTACTCATGTCTTTTGCCCCTATAAACTCAAAGAACCTTGGCCTCGTTCTGCAGAACAGAAAGGAGCTCGGCTACATCGGCAACTTTCCTTCCTGCTTTTCTTCCCGCCGGAAGAGAGAGAGATTTAACTCGCGTCTTAACCTCTGGCGACACCCCAAGCGACTCAAGCGAGATCTCCTCGAAAGGCTTCTTCTTGGCCTTCATCAAATTTGGTAACGCCGCATACCTAGGCTCATTCAATCGGAGGTCCGTAGATATAACACACGGCAGCGGAATCTTAATCGTCTCCAATCCACCGTCGACCTCACGTGTAACGGTCGCGTGCCCATTCTCTACCGAAACCTTAGAGGCAAAACACGCCTGCGGTAGATTTAAGCGGCCAGCCAACAATTGAGCGGTCTGACTAGAGTCAGAGTCGATGGCCTGCTTTCCGAGAAGCAACATCTGATACTCTCCCTTCTTAAAGACCTCAGCGATAGCTCGTGCCGCTAGGTCAGAGTCAACCGGCCCATCATGCTTCACAAGGATCGCCGAATCGGCTCCCATCGCCAGAGCGTACTCCAAGCGATTACGAACATCAGCCGGCCCTACACTGACTAATACTATCTCTGTAACCGCTCCCTTTTCTTTGAGACGAATAGCCTCTTCTACAGCTATCTCATCAAAGGTATTGATAATCCACTTAATGCCCTCTGTCTGGATATTTGAGCCATCAGGGAGCAACTTAAGCTTGATCTGCCAATCCGGAACTCTTTTAATTGGAACTAGTATCTTCATGAGCGGATTCTACCGCAGTTCCGAGCAACTGTGCCAGGGGGAAAGGTTTAACCTAAGGAAGGCCGGCAAAACCTCGCTTACGCGATGTTTTGTTAGAAACGGCGCGTCCGCGCCGTTTAGGTAGATGCTGCTGTTACCAGAAGCTGATACTATCTCTGGCATGACACAGAGAACATTCGCTTAAACTTAACTGGGCATCGAAGAGTAAGACTACTCGCAGAGAGCGGTTTGTAGCTGATTTCGCTACAGGGGAATTAAAAAGAACTCTCTGCACTTGAACATCCTCTGCATGCTATCCAGTCTTTACTTGAAGAGACGGGTTCTGCTCGCTTCATAGGAGCAGTGTATCTAAAGCAGCCATTTCCCCGCAAATTACATAGCGGTGGCGGGTCAAACATCGCAATTTCAGACACTAAACGGCGCGATTAGCGCCGTTACGGAGCAAAAACTCGCGTAAGCGAGGTTTTGCCTCGTCTCCCTAAGGAGACGAGGCTACGCCTCCCATTCAGTATGAAACGTTCCTGGCATATCCTTGCGCTCGTATGTATGAGCTCCAAAGAAGTCACGCTGAGCCTGCGTAAGGTTCTGCGGCAAATCCACAGTCCTGTAGCTGTCGAAGTAGGCCAGAGAAGCTCCGAATCCAAGAGCAGGAACGCCATTGGCGACTGCAGTGCCTACAACTTTCCGAAGACTAGGAACGCAGCGAATCACCTCTGCCTTCATAAACGAATCCAGCATTAAGTTTGCCGGAGCTGGTTGCGAACTGAAAGCTCTACGAATCTCATCAAGGAACTTAGCCCGAATAATACATCCACCCTTCCAGAGCGCCGCGATCTCATTTAACTTTAGATCCCAATTCCACTGCTTAGAAGCGGCCGCCAACAGTGCCATTCCCTGCGCATACGACATAATCTTAGAAGCATAGAGGGCATCGTGCACCGCCGATATGAACTCCTCGCGATTGCCGGTGAAATCATCCACACCCGGACCTTTAAACTCTTGGGCTGCGGCCACACGCTCTGTTTTCAAACTGCTGAGCGTACGAGCATCAACCGCCGCGGCGATCGTTGGAATTGACACACCCAGATCCAACGCGACCTGCGCGGTCCACATACCTGTGCCCTTCTGGCCCGCCTTATCAAGGATCTGGTCGACGAGATATCCATTAGTGTCGGTATCTCGCTTGGCGAATATCTTGGCGGTAATCTCAATCAAGTAAGACGAAAGAGGTCCATTATTCCACTTCGAAAAGATCGAATTTAGCTCATCTGACTTACATCCGACCACATTACGCAGGATATCGTAAGCCTCGGCGATGAGCTGCATATCACCGTATTCGATCCCATTATGCACCATTTTAACAAAATGCCCTGCTCCATCAGGCCCAACATAGTTTGTGCAGGCTCCATCTGCTTGCGCGGCGATCTTTTCTAAAAGCGGCGCGACAATCTCCCAGGCTTCTTTCGGTCCTCCTGGCATAAGACTCGGCCCTTTTAGGGCTCCCTCTTCCCCGCCACTGATTCCGATGCCTAAAAAATTCAATCCCATCGACTTAAGCTTTTCTTCCCTACGAACAGTATCTTTGAAGAATGCATTACCGCCATCTATGACGATATCGCCCTTGTCGAGAAGTGGCGCCAACTGATCGATCACAGCATCAGTCGATGGTCCAGCTTTGATCATGATAAAGATCTGCCGAGGTGCTGCCATGCTGGAGACAAACTCCTCTAAAGAATACGAGGCGACAAACCCTCCGTTTGGCTGGATCTTGTTCCCATAGCGCTTCACGAACTCACGTGTGACTTCGGAGCTTCTGTTAAATACGGCTACCGGAACTCCACGACTCTCTATATTCCGCGCCAAGTTAGACCCCATCACCGCGAGTCCGATCATCCCTACATTTGGTTTCGACATAAGCGATCCTTTACAAGCTTGTCACTAACAGCCGGTAGACTAAACCGTAGACCGGTTAAACTTCAAGGGTCCGACGCGATTTTGGTTATCTGCCTCGATTTGACAACCACTGGCGACTAATACAGGCTCCCCCGTCCGCTACTTGGAATACAGCCCCACTCATTACCTCGACGGCCGAAAGTTTATTCCCGTACGCTATCCCCGTATCAATTCCAATTTTATAGGGCAGGTCTAATAAAATCTCTTTGAAAGCGGTGTGCCCAAAAACTATCGTCTTTCCAAAGTTATGTGTCGACTCAAGAAATTCCTCGCGAATCCAGAGAACGTCGCTCACCCTTTGACGATCTAATGGTCTACTAGGCGAAAGTCCCGCATGAACAAAAATAAAATCGCCAAGGGTCACAGCGTTCTCGAGTTCCCTGATGAATTTTAGATGACTCTCCGGAAGTTGCGCCCTTATACCACTCAATTCACCAAGAGGTTGAATGCCGTAGCTTTTAAAAAAGTTGGCTCCGCCGTTTACTAAATAATACTCTCCGTTATCTCCCCCGAGGCCCAGATAGCTAAGCAGCATATCTTCATGGTTACCTTTGAGAAAAACGGTTTTCGGCCACACCCTACGGATCTCAATCATCTTCTCGATGACCCCCCTCGAGTCGACCCCTCTATCGATGTAATCACCGATGAATACTAGCTGATCGGTCGCGGACATACCCTCCTTGTCGACAAGAAAATCGAGTATTCTGGAGAGCTCATCAGCGTGCCCGTGAATATCTCCTACCGCGAAGACTCGACTCGGAACGTCTAAGATCTCCCGCAAATTAACGCATCCATTCGGAGAATCGTCTTCGTTAATTTTCATCGCCTAACTTAAGCACAGCAAGGAATGCCTCTTGAGGAATAGAGACTTTTCCTACCTGCTTCATTCGTTTTTTTCCTTCCTTCTGCTTCTCAAGCAGCTTGCGCTTACGAGAGATATCACCTCCATAGCACTTCGCCGTAACATTTTTGCGCAGAGCCTTTACTGTACTTCTAGCGATAACCTTACCACCGATAGCTGCCTGAATAGCGATCTCAAACATCTGTCGATCGATAATATCCTTTAACTTCTCGGTCAGATCCTTACCACGCTGATACGCCTTTTCACGGTGAACTATGATACTTAGCGCATCGACTGTATCTCCATTTAACTTGATATCTAGCTTTACGAGGTCAGATTCCTGGTAACCAACTAGCTCATAATCGAAAGACGCGTAGCCTTTCGTTAGGGACTTAAGCTTATCGTGAAAATCAAGCACTATTTCATTTAGAGGAAGCTCGTACGATATGACCGCCCTCTCTGTCCCGTGAAACGCCATATTCTTCTGAATACCCCGGCGCTCTTCGCACAGCTTTAGCACATTGCCCACAAATTCCTTTGGACAATGAATGGTGGCCGCAACTATTGGCTCCTCAATTCGCCAGATATCTTGCACCTGTGGCATCTTTGACGGATTGTCCACGTCTAAGACCGTCCCATCGTTTAAGACCATCTTGTAAACCACGGAGGGCGCGGTAGTAATCAGATTTAGCTCGAATTCGCGCTCAAGTCGCTCCTGCACGATCTCCATATGCAGGAGACCTAGATACCCGCATCGATAACCGAACCCCAGCGCCGCGGAGGTCTCAGCCTCAAACGTAAACGCGCTATCGTTTAGACTAAGCTTTTCTAAAGCCGTCTTTAGGCTCACATAATCATCAGCATCTACAGGAAATAGTCCGCCAAAAACCATCGGCCGGACCTCTTTAAAACCAGGAAGCGCTTCACTAGCCGGGTTCTTAACGTGAGTTACCGTATCGCCGATCCTCACATCTCGCAGATTCTTGATCGCCGCTGAAAAGTATCCAACTTGGCCAGTCGCCAGCTCAGCTATCTCTTGAGCATGCGGCGTGAAAACTCCCAACTTATAAACATCATACTCAGCGCCAGTTGAGAAAAACCGCACCTTGTCGCCGGGTTTCAGCGTCCCGTCGATAATCCGCACTTGCGCGACCACGCCCACATACGGGTCAAACCAGGAGTCGTAAACCAGAGCTCTTAAAGGCGCGTCCACGACTCCTCGAGAAGGTGGTGGAACCCTAGCGACTATTGCCTCTAAAAGCTCTCCGATACCAACGCCGGTCTTTGCGCTTATTGGAAGCGCGTTTGACGTATCCAAACCTATTACCGACTCAACCTCCGCCTTAACTCTCTCAATATCCGCGTTAGGCAGATCAATTTTGTTAATCACGGGGACTATCTCGAGGTCGTTCTCTATAGCTAAGTAAACATTCGCTAACGTCTGCGCCTCTACCCCTTGAGAAGCGTCAACAACCAACAGCGCCCCCTCACAGGCGGAAAGGCTGCGAGAAACCTCATAGTTAAAATCGACGTGGCCTGGCGTATCGATCAGATTCAGCTGATAGGTCTCACCATCTTTTGCTTTATAAGACAGTCTTACAGTCTGAGCTTTAATGGTGATCCCGCGTTCTCTCTCTAGGTCTAACTTGTCCAGGAACTGAGCCTGCATCTCGCGCTTTTCGAGCGCTCCCGTAGTCTCCAATATACGGTCAGCCAAAGTGGATTTACCGTGGTCAATATGGGCTATGATGCTAAAATTTCGGATCTTACTTCTACTATCAATCACAACAACTCTCTGTTCAGGGCTAAGAACCCACTAATTTCTTAACGAGCTTCCTCGCCCCGAGAAAGCCGGAGTCTGAAATTATCGATAGTTTTCGTTAATCCTTCATTGAGATTGACCACCGGCTCCCATCCTAACTCGCGCTTCGCTAAATCAATCTGAGGCTGCCTTCGAGTCGGATCGTCTTGAGGTAATGGCCGCTTAACAATCCGTGATGTTGAGCCCGTAAGCTCGATCACCCTCTTGGCCAGATCCATTATGGTCATCTCGTTCGGATTCCCCAAGTTCACAGGACCGTGAAATCCATCTCTGTTCATCATCGCGATAATACCCTTAACTAGATCGTCAACATAACAGAAGGAGCGTGTCTGCAAGCCTTCTCCGTAAACGGTAATATCCTCTCCCTTGAGAGCCTGAACGATAAAGTTTGAGACAACCCGCCCGTCGTTAAACAACATACGAGGCCCAAAGGTATTAAAAATGCGCACTATGCGGGTATCAACATGACCTTGATCTTTGTAATTAACAGTCAGAGTCTCCGCCACGCGCTTCCCCTCATCATAGCAGCTACGCGGTCCGATCGGATTGACGTTGCCCCAATAACTCTCAATCTGAGGATGCTGCAGAGGGTCTCCATAAACCTCTGAGGTAGACGCCAAGAGAAAACGCGCTCGAGTACGCTTGGCGACGCCTAGCATATTAATCGTGCCGGTCACGTTTGTCTTTATCGTCTTAATAGGATTGTACTGATAGTGGACCGGCGAAGCAGGACATGCCAGATGGTACACCTGATCACACTCCAACAAGATCGGGAGTGTAACATCATGCCGAATAAACTCGAATCTCTTGTTATCTAAGAGATGCTCGATATTTCTCTTTGTACCGGTAAATAAGTTATCCACCGCTATCACGTCGTGTCCTTGAGACAAGAGCACGTCGCACAGATGCGATCCGATAAAACCAGCTCCCCCTGTAACAACTATCCGTAGCATAAAAATACCTATCCCTTCCTCATAACAGCTGGTCTGCCGATGCTGTAGTAAACAAACCCATACCGGTGCATATCGACTGGATCGTAAATATTCCTTCCATCAAATATCACTGGCTCTGATAACATCTCAGATATCTTATTGAAGTTTGGCTGCCTAAACGCGTTCCACTCTGTGCACACTATAAGAGCGTCGGACCCCTCCAATGCCTCATAGTTGTTATCATGGTAGATCAGGTTAGCGCTATCGCCGAAGCGCTCCCGGAAGGTCTCATTCGCCTCTGGGTCAAACGCGCGGACCTTAGCGCCCAGCCGAATCAGCTCTGAGCAGATCGACAATGCAGGCGCCTCTCGAACATCATCGGTTTTAGGTTTGAAGGCCAGGCCCCACATCGCGAAGGTCTTACCTTTAACCCTATCCCGGCCGTAATGATCGATTATCTTCTGAACTAAGACCTTCTTCTGAGAAGCGTTCACATCCTCCACGGCGCGAGCGATCCTTAAGTCTACGTCGTGATCCTTACCTGTGCGGATCAGAGCCTGTACATCTTTTGGAAAGCATGAGCCTCCATACCCAATTCCTGGGAATATAAAGCTCATGCCGATGCGCTCATCACTTCCGATACCAATCCTAACTTGATTGATATCGGCGCCTGCTTTCTCGCAAAGGTTCGCGATCTCATTCATGAAAGACACACGCAAAGCCAACATGGTGTTTGCCGCGTACTTTGTCATCTCCGCGGACCGGACGTCCATCACTAAGATCGGGTTATTAGTTCTAACAAAAGGCGCGTAGAGTTCCTTCATCACCTGTGCGGCTGACTCACTAGCAACTCCCACCACAACACGATCAGGTCTCAGAAAATCATCAATAGCGGCGCCCTCCTTGAGAAACTCCGGGTTGCTAACAACGTCAACTGGGAACTTCGATACCTTCTCGATCTCCGCCCTAACACGGTCCGCAGTGCCAACTGGAACCGTAGATTTATCCACCACCACCTTTGGACCATTCATCGCCTCGCCAATCCCTTTTGCAACCGCCAGAACGTGCGTCAGATCAGCGGAACCATCCTCATCTTGTGGAGTTCCCACCGCGATAAAGATCACCTTAGCCGCCTCAACAGCGTCCTTTAGCGATGTAGTGAACTTGAGGCGACCTGCCTTTGAGTTGCTTATCACCAAATCTTCTAGACCAGGCTCGAAAATGGGCACCTTGCCCTCTTTCAAGGCCGCGACCTTCTTCTCGTTAACATCGACACAGATTACGTCGTTGCCGGTCTCAGCAAAACAAGCCCCAGCGACCAATCCAACGTATCCAGTTCCAACGACAGCGATATTCATTTAACCCAATCTCCTGCAAACTCACCCAAACTTTCGTGGGATGGGATAAAACCTCCCACCACAATGACATAAACACGCTATCATGCGCTCTTGATGACGAACTGTGCCGTGATATCCGTTGGTCATCACGCCATTTTTGGACCACTAATCTTATAGCCCATGACCATAAGGAGATCAAAGGGTTGCATGGCTTGGCAACAAAATGGAAACTATAGTGACTTTTAAGAGGGGGAACCCGTAGTTAACCAACCAGCCCCAATAGGAGTCAGGATGTTGAAGAGACCGCGCCCAGTCACCGCCCTACCAGGTGTCTATGCCTCCGGAATTGCAGCCGGAATCAAAGCAAACGGCAAACGAGATCTAGCCTATATCTTTGTTCCGAACGCCTGTGCCAGCGCTGGAGTTTTTACTCAAAGTGCTTTTTCTGCTCCTCCCCTGAAAGTCACCAAAGAGGCCCTTAAACGTGGCCCCATCAAGGCAGTTATTATCAACTCTGGCAACGCCAATGCCGGGACCGGCAAAGATGGCTACAGAGATGCCAAAGAAACCGCGGCTTATGCGGCGAAGCTTTTAGGGCTAAAGCCACATCAAGTGGGAGTGGCATCGACCGGTATTATCGGCAGACCGCTTCCCATGACGACTATGAAGACCGGGCTGGAAAAGCTTCTCTCATCCCCTAACAAACTTAATGGGGAGGCCGCGGCAGAGGCAATTATGACCACCGATCTGACCCGCAAGGAGATCTTCTGCTCCGGAAAAATAGGTGGGAGAACGGTCAAGATCGCTGGATTCGCGAAGGGCTCGGGCATGATTGCCCCAAACATGGCAACAATGCTCGGTTTCTTGGTAACCGATGCCAAGATTAATAGCGGGACCTTACATCGACTCCTAAAACTCGCGACTGACGCTACTTTTAATATGACCTCTGTCGATACCGACACCTCAACCAACGATATGGTATTGGCTTTCGCGACTGGCGGAGTTGGGAGCGGAATAACTAGCGGAGTCGATCAAAAGGAGTTTCTTAAACTCCTTACGAAGGCGTGTGGTCAATTAGCGAAACTGATCGCCGCGGACGGAGAGGGCGCGACTAAGCTCATAGAAGTTACCGTAGAGGGGGCCAAAAATCTGCGAGATGCCCGAATCATCGCGAAAAACATAGTCAATTCTCCCCTTGTTAAGACAGCCATCCACGGAGCCGATCCAAATTGGGGGCGGGTGCTCGCTGCGGCTGGTAAAGATCCCTCTGCTAAGGTAAATCCAGACCTCGTTGACCTAAACTTCGCGGGCGCCGCGGTAATGCGTCGTGGGAAGATTGTCCCGCACGATCGAGATAGGATTAGACAACTACTATCTGACAAGGAGGTACGGATACATCTTAAGCTGGGTCTTGGAAAAGCGTCCGCAACAGCTTGGGGTTGCGACCTTACTAAAGGTTATATTGATATAAACGTGAGCTACAATTGACCCCCATCCCTCAGCGAGTTAGTTTTACACATGCTTTTAAGGAGCCACTGTGAACGTTAATTTCGCTGAAATACTGGTAATCTGCGTCGTCGCCCTACTTCTTTTTGGCCCTGAACAGCTTCCTCAGATCGCGCGCCAGTTAGGCAAGATAACTGGCGACCTACGAAAGGTAACAAACTCAGTCCGCCGAGAGTGGTACAATGCAGTCTATCCCCCGGCTAACGAGGTTAAACACGAATACGATGCCGCTGGAAGGGCTTTACGGGCTCTAAAAGCCGAAGTTCTAGCCCCACCACCAGGAACTCGGGGGAGCTCAACAAGATCTTCCAGTGGAGATGCTGCTAATAAGCCCGCTGAGACTTCCACTGCCGGCTCTGATCCAGATAAGGACAACGGATTATGACGCCTCACAGTGACGATCCACACGCCTATAAGATGGGGATTATGGAGCATCTTAAGGAGCTCCGGAAAAGAATCTTTGTGAGTCTGGTGGCGATTCTACTTGGAGCAGTCGCCTCTTACTACTACTCAGGCGAGGTATTTCAGATCCTATGCGCCCCTTATACTGACGGCTTTAGTGGAGCTCCTTTGATCGGCACATCGCCCGCTGAGGCGTGGCTCCTCAAGGTGAAGGTTGCCCTTTTCTGTGGGTGCCTCGTGACTTCTCCCTTCCTGTTTTATCAGGTATGGGCATTCATAGCCCCCGGTCTTTACGCTAACGAGAAACGTTGGGTGGTGCCTTTCGTGATAGCTAGCTCTGCTCTTTTCGTTGGAGGGGCGGCATTCTGTTATACCACCGTACTGCCTATTACACTGGCGTTTTTTCGCGACGAGTTTTCATCCATCAATGTCACTCCGACAATCCGTATTGGGGATCACGTTTCAATGACTCTAATGATGCTTCTTGGATTTGGGGCAGTCTTTGAACTACCTCTTATTACTCTCGTCCTCGCAAGATTCGGCGTCATCGACCACCACTTCCTGATCCGTTGGTACCGGCAAGCCATACTAATAATCTTCATTATTTCAGCGATTATCACACCACCAGACGTCCTCTCCCAAATGTTAATGGCGGTACCTCTACTGTGCTTGTACGCGATCAGCATCTTAATCGCTAAGATAAGCTTTAAACTAAAGACTTCCCCTACTGCGCCTAAGCTAAAACACGCAAATTACCCCGTTAATTCCCCCTAATCGCACAAATTGAGGTTTTCTCGGATACGATGTTTTATTGACGAGACGAGCGTTAGAGGAGTACCTTTGAAGATAGGGCAGCGGCATCCTTGAGATAGTAGGCAAAAAATCCCTCCCCATGTACTTAGCTTCCCCATTTGCCTACTGTTAAGAGACGTGGTTGCTCGACACTGGGGCACCTATCTGGAAACAGGTAGGTGCCGTTTTTTTTGGTTCATCGTAAACTGTCCGGATGCAACCGAAAAAGTCATCACTCTCATCTGAGCAGATTGCCAAACAGCTAAACGCGACCCTACACGGAAACCCTGACTTGACCATCAAGGGAATGTGCCCACTTAACCGAGCAGAGCCGGGACTTGTAACCTTTATTCGAGGTCGCTCTCCATCATTGGCGTGGCGTTCACTAATTAAGCTGCCGGAGATGCTGGTTCTAGTAGAGAAATCTCTACTACCCGAGCCCGAAGCTATCCGTTCACTTAAATGCTCACTGATCGTAGTGCCGAATGCGCAAAAGGCTTTCGTCGATCTGATTGGAACATTCTACCAGCCAGAACCCATCAAGCGAGAGATTCACCCCTCCGCGATAATCGACCCCAGCGCGAGTATCGCCAGTGACGTGGCTATAGGGGCCTTTTGCGTAGTTGGCCCAGGAGCCCAAATCGGGCCAGGCACCATTGTGCATAACTCGGTTACAATCTGCCGGGATGTTTCGATCGGTCGCGACTGCGAGATCTTCAGCGGTGTCGCGATCCGAGAGGGATGCATTCTAGGTAACGAATGCATAGTTCACAACAACTCCGTGATCGGCGCGGACGGCTTCGGCTATCTGCCAGACCCGAGCGTAGGCATACGGAAGGTGCCTCAGGTAGGTATTGTAATAGTAGGAGACCGGGTTGAGATCGGAGCAAACTCTAATATCGACCGCGCCGCTGTTGGGTCTACTGTTATTGGACCAGGCACAAAGATCGACAATCAGGTTCAGGTCGGACACAACGTTGTCATCGGGGCAAACTGTTTAATCTGCGCGCAGGTAGGCATAGCTGGAAGCGTTACACTCGGAGATGGCGTAGTTCTTGGGGGTGGCACCGGAGTAGCTGACCACGTAACAGTGGCTTCAGGGGTCCGAGTTGGCGGCCACTCCGGGATTACATCAGACATTACAGACCCGGGTGATTACATGGGGATGCCAGCGGTCAAGGCCGGGCTCTACCGCCGTCAGGTAGCTCATGTAAAAAAGCTAGCCAGTCGCCCATCGGCGAGTACGGAGGATGATATTTAAAGATGGACGTCGCTACTTTGGCCTCGATGCCGATATTCACCGCTAGCCTTGCGTTCTGTGGGCTTGTTGGCGCTTACGCCTGCACAGTTTTGCTTCGATGGCTCCTAACAAAAGCTTCGATCATAGCTTCAAGCGCGGCGGCAAGCCCTGAAGAGTTAAAAACTATTGAATTTACGGAGCGATTCTATCGGCAATTTAATACCTTTATTCGGCATATGAATGACCTAGAATTCCTCTCTAAGGATTTTCCAAAGACGTTAAATGATCAGACCTGGAGGCAGCTTTTGCAATTTAAGAGCCAACTAGAGATCGCAAACGAACAACTAGGAGACTTCTTAGGGAACGAGGATGTCGATCGAGCGCTGCCATTATCTCGGTTTCTCTGCGGGGAGCAGGTTCGCCCGGCCCCGATTAAGGGGCTATCGGACGAGCTAGTTTTGGAATCACTTGTCAGTTGGCAATACAACTCTCTAAAGTTGATTCAACGCATGGCAGCAAAGTTCGAGGATGCGGCCAGCCAGCACAATGCCTCCGCGACATCACCGCTCCCGGAGGATTTTTCGGCGACTTTAAAGTCATTGAGAAAACGAATAGTACAAGACGAAAAGCGCTATAGGGAACCTAAGTAAGTGTGGCAAAAACACTATTAGCTAAGCCGCCTGACCATTAGCCTCCGATGTCTCAGCAGCAAACTCAGCATGTAATGCCCTAACAGCCGCCTCGCAATTTTTGCGAGCTACCAGAACCGACATCTTAATCTCGGACGTATTTACCATCTGCACATCGATACCCTCAGACGCTAAACGCCTAAACACTCTTGCCGCTACTCCTGTGTGGTAGCGCATGCCGATTCCAACCACTGAGACCTTGGCGATATCGCGCTCAACAGATACATCAGTAGCGCTAAGCTCAGAAACGATCTCTCGAATCGTTTCGACTGCCATCACGCTCTGCTCGTCTGGAACTGTCAAGCTCACGTTTAACCTGCCATTGTCGACGCTCTCTTGAGAGATCATATCAATGTAGACATCCCTCTCAGCTAGGACATCAAAAAGTCGCGACATCGCTTTTATGTCGCTTGGCATCTTCTGAATCGTTATCTGCGCCTCATCTAGACGATGAGTAACTCCTGTAACAACTGGCTTCTCCATTAGCTCCTCCTCTGAAACTATCCATGTTCCATTCACACCTGGCTCAAAGCGACCAGCAAAGGTCGACAATACAACCAAGGGAACGCTGTAACGCATCGCGAAATAAACTGAACGCGTGTGCAAAACCTTGGCTCCAAGGCTAGCCATCTCAAGCATCTCCTCGTGAGACACTCTCGGTAGCAGCTTAGCCTCTGAGCAGATACGTGGGTCGGTCGAAAACACCCCCGGAACATCCGTGTATATAAAGCATGTCTTCGCTTTCAGAGCTGCTGCTATTGCTACCGCTGTTATGTCAGAACCACCCCGCCCAAGAGTTGTCAGATCTCCTGAGTCGGTAATCCCCTGAAATCCAGCTACTACCGGGATACCGTCACACTTTAATACTTCACGCATCACATCGCAGTCGATCTCCTCAATATGTGCGTTAGTGTGCCGCGTGTCGGTGCTGATGCGTGCTTGTGGAGCTAATAAGCTTTTTGAGACAAAACCCAACTCATTTAAGCGCATCGCTAACAACGCGACCGTAACCTGCTCGCCGCTGGCCAAAAGAACATCCATCTCCCGCGGAGCTGGTCGCTCTACACAGCTCTTGGCTAGAGACACCAAGCGGTTTGTCTCACCGGCCATAGCGGAGAGAACCACTACTACTCCCACTCCTGGGTTGTCATGTTTATAGGTTTTAACGATATCAGCGACGTTTTTTATTCGAGCCACATCACCTACAGACGTGCCGCCGAATTTCATCACTACTATCTGTTCAAAAGCGCTCACTTACATCCCTCTCTATCTTGTCTCTAAGTCTACCAGAAAATCTAACCTCTCGTGTCCCATCGTCCTGCACGAGGATCTCAATTAACAGATCTAAATCATCAACCAAGCCCGGGGCTTTGTCGGGCCATTCAATCAATCGCAACGTACTTGAATCCGGCGGCTCTAACAGCTCCTCTGGAAGGACGTTCAAGCGATAGATATCCCAATGCTCAACTATAGAATCATCCCTTACCGAATAGTCATATTGCAACGCAAATGATGGAGACGCGACCTGCGAGCTTGCTCCACCCAAAGCCTCGACTAAGTGCCGTACCAGTGTAGTCTTACCCGCTCCGAGATCGCCACGCAACCCAACTGAGATCCCACCCGACAACACTTTGGCGAGCGCTTTGGCGAATCTCTGTGTATCTGATTCCGACTTTAGTTTTAAGACCGTCACGTCGAAATAATAGCCTATTTTGGGCAAAAAGAGGAGTTAAGGAATATGAAAATGGGATAGAGACTCAAAAATACGCGGGAGTTCGAATTTAACGATAGCGTGCTTGAAGCTTGCGCTTTTCGTCGTCCTTGGTCTTTTAGGCGTTTTGTCGTTACACCATAGAGCTCAGGCAAATCTGAGTCGATTATTATCCGAAGTCCGCTTTTTAGGTTATTGAGAGGAGCGCTTCCTTTAGAGCTCCTAGCACTATTTTCGGTTTGGTGTTCTCTTGCATGTAGGATAAATCAAAGAGCCAAAGTCCTAGCTGGGCAGATCTGCCCAGCTACCCAAAATCGCTAGATGGATCATGTATCTAGTAACGCTGTAAGAATCTGAGTTTATTCGGATTGTTAGTTTCAATTGAGTAGCGTAAGGGGATGCGCTAGTATGAAATGAGGTCTCGGACCGCGTAGATGGGCGGATCGGGACATTACTATGTTATCCCTTTCTACCGAATCCAATCGGTTTTTTTGAGCTTGGCGGCGGTAGATCCATCAGTTGTTGAATCGCAAAGCGGACAGCTTGTAGTTCATCCTCAGTATCGTGAAATCCTCGAGCGACTCGCTCCTCCAGTCGTTCTAGTCGCAACTTCAGCTCGCGATGTTCAGAGATAATCTCGCGAGCGTGAATGAAAGCTCTGACAACTAGGATGCTTGTCTCGATTGCAACCTTACTATTAAGAACCGTCGCGGCCATGATCGCCCCGTGCTCCGTAAAAGCAAGCGGTAAGATACTCGAAAATTTGAGCTTTTGAAGGTGGTCGCACTTTGCGACCACCTCGTCCGTTTCGGCTTTCGTTAATTGCAGGACGAAGTCAGTTGGAAAACGCTCACCATTTCGCCTCACCTGCTCTTTGAGACGTTTTGTCTTTACGCCATAAAGCTCCGCCAAATCTGAGTCTATTATTACTCTATGCCCACGAATCAGTATGATATGTGGGCGGGTGGATAAATGGCTTTGTTGAACAATCCGATTTTGTGCTTTTGGCTTCTTCATAGCTCTATGGGGCTTCGTCCGGTTTCGAATATCTGGCGGTCAGTCGCTCCAGAGGTGGCACGTCTGACATGACTGCGACAATTTCAGACACGCTCATATCTCATGGACGCCGCGTGCCATCTAAGCAGTGGAATCGGCGGATCCTGAGAAGATACCGGTTCTCGGTCGTGTAGCTAAGTTGCCGCAGTCAAATCACCAATCTAACAGAATTAAATAACACCTTAGGGGCTGCTTTGAGCCCATGCCTATATATCGATGTCTCTCTAGAGAAGTTGCGTCTAGTACTTTCGGCCCCTAGATGTGCGGATCGGTACATCTACCCTGATTTGGTGTAGATACACAGGTCTGAAGGCAAGTGTTTATTCCGGCCTTATCTGCTGATGTTATTGAGCCCTAGTACGGACGAGGCACACTGTTTCCTATGCTAACTGCTGTCGGTTACTCTCCAGGGATTACTCGCCGGCTCAGCCATGTTTTCAGGCGTATCCGACAGCTCTCCCCCGATAAAAACGTGAACTTTCAATGCCCAAGCCGAGGATTTACTATCGGGGGTTCGAATCAGGACTTCGTGACCTTGTGCTCACTCGTCTATCTCCCCAAGCCTTATATCGCCTTCAGCAATCCGGCATCCTCCTTACCACGCCTCGCGGCGACGCAATTGCCTTCGACTAAATGAACGATAAATTCCGAGCGCAACGCATACTTGTAATTGGGTCCAGCGGCGCTGGAAAATCGAGCGTCTCGGCCACACTCGGGAAAAGCCCTGGGATCGACGTTATTTATTTGGATTGGCATTTTACCAACCCGGCTGGAAGAGCTTGCCTCCCGATCTTTGGCAAGACTGCGAGCTTTATGCCGCCAGTGGCTTTATTTTTTTGGGGCTACGTATCTGACTCAGCTCCCAGTTGTTTTGCAGATTAAGCCAAAAATACGGAGTTGCGCCGAGAGCCTGTGAGAGCTTTAGCGCCATATCAGCGCTAATACCTCGCTTCCCGCGACAAATTTCGTTGATAGTCTTGGGCAGTACGCCAATATGTTCAGCAAGAGAGGATTGGCTAACCCCAATTTCTTCAAGCTCGTCGCGCAAAACAGCACCGGGATGAACTGTCGTCGTATGAATCGTTTCTTTGCTCATATACCATCCTCAATTCAATGATAGTCAACTATCTCAACATCAAAAGCGTCTTTACCGTCCCACTTAAAACAGATCCTAAACTGGTCGTTAATCCGGATGCTGTATTGATTCTTTCTGTCTCCCTTGAGAGCCTCAAATCGATTTCCCCGAAGCTCCTGAAAATCCTGCAGACTAGTAGGAGCCGCGATTCTGGCCAGCTTAATCCTAGCTTTCTCATGTAGCTCCACTGGCAGAAGTTTTCGCGACTGCTTTGAGGAGATTCCGTAATTAATCTCCTCGGAAGTCTTATTTGCAAATCTCTTGATTGCCATAGTACCAATTATACCGGATAGTGGTAATAATGTAAATTAGGTTCGAAAGGCTGCACAACACATTAGTCGAAAAGATGTCGCGCCTAAGTATCTAATTTGACAATTATTAACAGAGCGTACTGCAAGGGTGTCCGCTGGACTTGTGCGCATACTCGGACTAGGACCTGGTGACCGCTTGATTGATGCTCCCTGCAGTCAGAGCCAAGTATCAGAACCGCAGCGCCTTAGCTGCGCTGATAACCCCCGGAGCTACCATTTTCCCCTCTAATCCCGATATTCGTTTGACCGAGCTTCGTAGAATATTCACCACCTGCTCAGGACTCAAACCTGGATTCTTCGAGTAAACGAGCGCGGCAACCCCACTTACATGAGGCGCTGCCATCGACGTGCCGTCTAAGAAGAAATAAAAACCAAATGGAAAAGTGCTCCAGATAAACACTCCGGGAGCTGCCAGATCAACGCTCTTTGCGCCGAAATTTGAAAAGCTTGCAAGTATGCCTTTGCTATCTATCGCGGCCACCGAGATCACATTTGGTAGTTCGTAACTCGCCGGGTACGTTGGTTTGGCGTCGTTGTCGTTAGTCTCATTACCCGCCGCGGCTACCACTAAGATTCCTGCTTTATAAGCCTCCTGTAAGACCTCCTTGAACGAATCCGAACTCTCACCTCCTCCGAGAGAGAGATTTATAACTCGGAGATTGACCCCTGCTTTACGTAGCGCGATCGCGTATTGAATCGCCTGCATCACGCCAGCGGCATCTCCCTCTCCTTTTGCGTTTAGGACTCGCAAAGATACAACTTTGACTCCAGGCGCCACGCCTACGACACCACGAGTGTTATTTTTCTCGGCGGCGATCGTTCCGGCTACATGAGTGCCGTGCATATTCTGATCCGATGGCAAATTATCATTTCCGATAAAGTCCCAGCCACGAACATCATCGATGAAACCGTTCTTGTCGTCGTCCAGATTATTATTTGGAATCTCTCGAGGGTTCTCCCAGAGACGAGATTTCAGGTCGAGATGGCTCTGTGATACCCCCGTATCAATAACAGCCACTACAACGTCAGAATTACCCTCGGTTATACTCCAAGCCTCTGGGGCGTCTATATCCACATTTTCGACACCGCCGTTTTGGCCTGTATTCGATAATCCCCACATCAATCCAAACTTATAGAACGTGTCGTTGGGAGCTGCCTGAAATGCTCGCATCTTGAAATTAGGCTCGATCTTTTCGGCTAGGCCCTTTCTAAACGCTACCTGTATCCGGGGGTTATTGGCTGATATGCCCTTAAGAAGGATCGTGTTGTTATTAATTGATGCGCTAGTCCGCAAACCAAATAGCTTGGCTAGCTCACTTCTAACCGCTGCTACGCTGGGCTTTTGTACCCCCATGGTTTTACGGGCGTTTGACAGCGCCTTGTTAAGAGCCGCTTGGGTCACTTTGGCGATTACCTGCCCCTGCTGCTCAACTGGGGTAACATACCCCCGGTTCACGGGAAGCGGGCCTAAACCAGGGGGCATGCCGGGGAGGGTCTGGCAGGATAAGTTGGGGTTAGCTAATGAGAGAGCTGAGAGAGTGACAAAAAACAATATTCGGCGTACCAAAGCTACCTCCATAAAACGAACTGTCCCTTGTAAGGTTATGGCGGATAACTGGAGCCGTGTGACTTAATTTTTACAAAAAATGGTAATTAAGGGGAAGGTAGAATCGCTACACGACTCAAAACACCGAGGCTTTTGCTACATTATTCAGAGCATCACTATACACATGCACCAGTTCCTCGAGTTCATCCACCCTAAGATGCTCATCTACCTTATGAATCGTCTTGTTACATGGCCCTAGCTCCAGAACCTCAGCTCCATGCTGAGCGACGAATCTCCCATCTGATGTCCCCCCATCTCGCGTGACCGAAGGAGAGAAACCTCTCTTGCGCAAAGCCCCAAGCACCGAGGACCTAAGTATTCCTGCATCTGAGTCATACGGGTTACTTCCCGCGCTCCAAACTACCGATACCTCACACTCATCATCCTCTATCATCGGAGTGAGAAGTTCCACCAACTTATCGCGTGTTAACGGGACTCGATATCTGATATTGAAACGGAACTCCGCCTCTCCTGGAATTACATTGGTTCCCCCACCCGTCCCGGAGCTTATCGATGAAATCTGCAGAGAAGAGTCGGGCCACCCGACATCTCCTTCAGACAAAGCAAGTGGCGGCAAACCATCATCCAGATTAACACTTGTAAGACGGGAGATTATGCGAGCCACTACGTGATTCGGATTCTTTGCTAAATGCGGATAAGCGACATGCCCCTGCACTCCTTTAACGGTCACCTTGGCACTTAATGAGCCACGCCTTCCAGCCTTAACGCAGTCACCTAAAGTATCTGTAGCCGTAGGCTCTCCAACTAAACACAGCTTAACACTCTTGCCGGCCGACTCGAGCCTGGCAAGCATCGCCGGCATGCCTAAGGATTCGACTTCTTCATCTCCTGCTATCAGCAGCGCTAAAGGAAGCTTTGTGCTCGGGTTATCGCGGATAAAATCCTCTAGAGCCACAACCCAAGCAGCGACTGAACCCTTCATATCAGCCACCCCTCGTCCGTATAGCCGGCCATCTCTGATTACACCTTCAAAGGGGTCAACACTCCAGCCATCTCCTGGAGCGACAACATCGGTGTGTCCAACGAAGGCGAAATACTCGTTCCCTTCGCCTCTAAAAGCTATAAGATTCTCACAGTGATCAAGTTTCACCGTCTCTGATCTGAACCCTAGCTTAGCTAATCGCTCTGCTAGAAGCTTCTGACCACCTGTGTCGTATCCCGCAGGGTTTGATCTACGTACCAACTCTTGAGTTAATTCAATTACACGATCCCGTATGCCCGACATAAAGCGAACCTCTCTACCTTTTCTGAGCTAGCTGATAACAGAACATCTGCTCTATCGCGTGCAATCTCGTTGCCCCCTCTGCCTGTTGTGGCGAGTAGATGTTTGAGACCTCCCCATACAGCGAGCCCTTTATAGCCAGAAGGTTGTTTGGAGAATCGGCGGCAACACTTTCAATGTACCCCTGTTTTGCAATAACGCGGCAAGTTCCATCAACCTGACGCTGAGAGCTTCTTAAGTAAGCGTAAAGATCCTCCAGGTGCGGATCGAAAGCACGAGCCTCATGAATCGCTTTCCCAACCTCGTTCGCGATAAATTGCTTAGTCTGAATCTGCGCCTGTGAAAGTACGAGTTTCTCCAAAGTTCTATGCGCTTCGTAGATAATCTCAGCGGCTGGAGCTTCGTAAGCCAAGCGACCCTTCTTACCCGGGATTGATGTACCAACATGATACTTACGCCCAATCGCGAATGCATTACCGAAGTTAGCGAGTGCCTTAATGCACTCAATCGGACCGTGCGTTTCTCCGAAGTCACCTGTTACCTTGACCGGCTCGCCTTGCTTAAAGGTAATCTCTACTTCGCCCCTCTCCCGTGCGCGGTCTGGCTTGCTGTACCAAGCCTCCTCAGGAATTAGCCCTGTTGAAACGTGGGTTTCCTTGCCACCTATCGAGACACCCCATAAACCAACATTGTAAGAGTAACTGGTGTTTTTCTGAGGAACGCTAATCCCGCGCTCCAATAGATAATTCGTCGAATAATCTCGCGAAAAAGCGAATTCACGAATCGGCGCCAAGACCTCAATTTTCCCCTGGCCAAGCACATGCAGAGCGACATCGAATCGATACTGATCGTTACCGGCGCCTGTTGAGCCGTGCAGAAAGATCTGGGCTCCTTGCTCTACGCAAACATCAAGCACCTTACGCGCCTGCACGATTCGTTCACTTCCGACGGAAAGTGGATAACCATCGCGAGTCACATTTCCAAAGATCAGGTATTTGATCACTGACTGATAGAACTCACTCTGGGCATCGATAAAGAAATGCTTATCCGCGCCGACCTCTTTTGACCTCTTCGCTATCGCTTCCTGGTCTGCCTGAGAGAAACCTCCGGTATTAACCGTACACGTTATAACGGAATCAAGATTGTAGCGCTCGCGCGAGAAAGGAACTAGAAAAGAGGTATCTAGTCCACCAGAAAACGCCACTACTCCGATCTTTTTAGCCATAGCAAATCCTACTTTTATCCAGTAAATCAGATCAAACGTATATCACAATAAGTCAGCTCTCGCGAATCGGCAGAAACACATGACTCCCCTCTACGATTCGGAAAGGAGCCACAATCTGATAACGTCTGCCTTTGGCCAATCCCTCCGCAATGCGCTCCTTCGCGGCCAGATCGTCGGCCCTTAACAGAAACGAATATTCAAGCGGCTCCTGGCCAGCCAATCCATCCAGGGTAAAATCGATCTCCTGCTCATAGATAAACGTCATATGGGTACGAGGATGAACCCAGACCATCGGCTGCTTAATAAATAAACCCTTTGTGGTTTTCCCGTGAATTGCCACTGCAGGATTGTCGTACTGAGTAATCCCAACGAAGTTCCTTGCTCTGTAAGTCTTTAAAGCCAACGCGCGCGTATGTGTCCCGATCCCCAGGCTCTTTAGCTCTGGGAGGTATTTCGACAAACTAAACAACGACACACCGGTCCAGGTCTTGCCATCTGCCGCTAGCCCCGCCGTCTGCCCAGATATAGGAAGCTCCTCAAGCTTTGAGAGATCGAGCTCGGGATCGGCGGCGAACTTCGCTATCAATTCCGGAGGCATCAAACGCTTCGGTAGGGTAAATCCAACCACTGCGGTTTGCAGAAGGACGAAATCGATATAGACCCACCGAGGCATACCGAGGTCAGCATCGAAGGCGATCGAATTCGAACGCATATAGGCAAGATGAAACTGGGTCTCTTCTGCCCCATCAAAGTGCGGCGTCAAAGCAAGATCAAAGGGACGCATATCAAACACGTGGCTGATGTGTCGTGATGTGCAGATATATGGCTTACAGCCATACCTGATTAGCGCGGATAAGGTCATACGTTAGCTCTCTAAAAACAGATTCGTGAGGCGATGCAAGCCTCTTATCAATGGGAGTATATCGGCATAACAGGTCAGACGCCAAAGACAAATTTGGATCAATGGGGAAAATACCGTTTAAAAGCTCGGGCTTCTGAATGCTATCATCGATAACTGGTGCTCTTAAAGAGACTCCGCCTTGACAGAATCCAACCCTCGCAGCTCAAGCTCCGCTTGTTTCTGTTTTGCGACACTGGGGCTATTAGGATCTTTATCCTGGTTAAATAGCTCCCAAGCTCGAACACACCTCTCGAGGTAGTCCCTCTTGCGAGCAATATCATCGCTGACTTTACTCAAATGGAAGTACGCCGCAGCTAAGTGATCTGCGGACGCGCCTGTTATTTTATACTGTTCTATAGCCGCCCCCATCCATCTCTCCGCCTGGCCAAGCGCCCTCTCCCTCCCCTCTCCACTTGATTTGTATATCAGAACCTTGGCTGCATTATTAAGAATATGTCCGAGTACAACATGACCATCCACTTCTCCTCTCCTGCGAATGAAGAACCGCTCTACGACCAGGACTACCTGATCGTAAGGAACCTCACTCATAAAGATTGCTCTAATAAGAAACGCGTTAGCGGCTGCGGGAGTATCTCCTATCTTCTCACTTAGCTCTCTAAGCCGGTTCTCATCCCGATATTGAGCAACATAACTTCTAAGGGTCAACTCGCACTCTAGAGCCCTTGGGTGGGATTGTGAGCTATGGCAATAGGCCAGACAGTCCTCGTATCGCTGTAGGTGATAGCAGCTCCACGCCGCTAGTGCATGCAGTTCTCGAATCTGCTCAGTTGGGCTCTGGACATTCCCGTGGGCTGCTATCAGAGCAACGGCCGACTGAAGCGCACCATCACGATCACCAGCTGAATACTGCTTCCAACCGTTTTTGAGCTGATCAGCCAACGATAAGGGCGGTTCCTGCCCGATGAGGTCTCTTTTATGTTCGATAGTCATTTTCAATCCCGATTTAGCTAGGTAAGATGATAATTCAAAAATTGTTACTAAAAAAGAGGGGACGGCTTTTACCCCGCTAAGCCCTCAACCCCACCAACAAAAGCCCCTAAATGCTCAGCAATCTCGGACGCCAAGATCGGGCCTCCCCTTCGTCTGGCCGCCTCGCTTCCAGCCTTGGCATGAAGCCAAACTCCAAGTACTGCGGCCTCCCAAAGCGACGCGCACCTGGCCGCGCAACCAGCTATAATTCCCGATAACACATCCCCACTGCCTGGGGTCGCCAGATATGGAGTCCCCTCCGCAACTAGAGATCCGCTTAAGCCGTCATGAATAAGCGAGCCTGCTCCCTTTAAAACCGTTATCGCTCCCACTTTCCTCGCTAGGTCCCGAGCGGCACCGAAGCGATCGTTTTGAATCCTGGCAGGGCTAACACCGAGCAACCTGGCGGCTTCCCCTGGATGCGGAGTTATAACTGCCGCAAGCCCAGCTAAAGAGGCACCTGACGCCGCCAAGAGATTCAATGCATCGGCATCGATTACTAATCGCGCGTTTCTAGCTCTCAGTCCTTCTAAAACTCCTAGGAAGAGATCCAATGTCCCTGGATCGGTCCCCATCCCCGGTCCGATTACACAGACATTATAGCGTTTGATTATCTCGTTCAGGTCATCCAGGTCTGAGAGCTGATAGCAGCTAGCGCTACCACCTAATACCTCAAACATCGCCTCTGGTAGCGGAGGAATCGTACTCCACCCGGAGCGAACAACCCTAGAAACAATCCCCGCACCGGTTCTTAAAGCCCCCAGAGCTGCTAACATAGGCGCTCCTGACATAGCTAACGAACCGCCGATAACCAGAACCCTTCCGAGCGCTCCCTTATGCGTGTCTGCCGCTCTACTTGTGAGCCTTGGAATATTAGGGCGTGTCACAACCGAATACGCCACCTGCCCCTCGCCAGCGATCCCAATATCAACGGTCGATATCTCTCCACACGCGCTGCGCGCCGGAAAGTGCAAACATCCCCGCTTTATAAGTTGTATAGCGATCGTAAGATCCGCCACTACATGCGGCTCAAATGCGCCGCCTGTATCAGCGTCTATTCCTGTTGGTAGATCAACGGAAACTACAACTGGTGTGTTCTTGCCCGCCCGGACGCATAACAGGAGCTCAACCAATTCAGCGATTGCTCCTCGTGGAGCCTCCCTCTGACCGGTTCCGAGGAGGGCGTCTACAACCAGATCCGCTTCATTTAACAGGTCCTTGACCTCTGGAGGCGTTATAGGAGCTACCTCCGCTCCATTACTCGCAAACGATACGGCACCACCACCAAATAGTCTGATCCTCCCCACACCCTTTACTTGCTCGAGCCACTCCGCCGAATAACGATTAGCGGCTGTTACGACTAGCGAAACATTTAGCCCTCGGTTCCTTAAGCACTTGAAAATTACTAACCCATCACCGCCGTTATTTCCCGGCCCGCAAAGTATCACTATATTTTTAGCGGCTGGATAAGTGGCCGAGATCCTCTCGGCGACGGCCTTTCCAGCGCGCTCCATTAATTCACGAGCTGAAGTGCCCTTTGTAATAGTGTCATTATCCAGCGCGGTCATCTCGGCCGATGAGGGGATCCGAACCGGCGCCTGGCCGGTATCACTTACAGAAAATCTGCCAAAAGATCCGTGTTCTTCGCCCATCAAAGAGAGTCCGCTACCGTTACACTGCTCCAATCTCTCGTTCCACTATCTGGGCTAAATCATTAGCATGGCGCTTGCACGCCTCCTCATCCTCGCACTCAACCATAACACGCGCCTTGTTCTCTGTGCCTGAGTAACGAACGAGAACACGTCCCTTATTGCCCAACTCCCGCTCTTTTTGCTCGATAGCTTTCTTGAGTGGCTCTATCGATTCAAGAGGAGGCTTATGCGCAACTTTAATATTAACTAATTTCTGCGGAAATGTTACGAAATTTGAAGCCAACTCTGAGAGCGTCTTTCCCTTTCTTCCCATAACAGCCATAACCATCAAAGCTGTAAGCAGACCATCTCCTGTAGTAGATATATCAGAGAAGATCGTGTGCCCCGATTGTTCTCCGCCCACCTGCACCCCCTGACGGATCATCTCTTCTAGAACCGCTCGATCTCCGACACCCGTTCTTACCACCTGAATTCCATGTTGGTTTAGCAGATTATCCAAACCTAAATTCGACATCACAGTCGCGACGACCTTGTTTGCGCGAAGAAGACCGCGCTCCTTAAGATCAATCGCGCAGATAGCCAGAACTGTATCTCCATCGAGAACTTTTCCCTTCTCATCCACTAGGATACAGCGGTCCGCGTCACCATCTAGCGCGATACCAAGATTCAGATTCTGCTCAACCACCAACTTTCCGACTACGTCAGGATAAAGGCTGCCGAAACCATCATTTATGTTCCTGCCACTTGGACTTACACCTCGAGATACAACTTCAGCACCCAGCTCAGTAAGTGTCTGCGGCGCTACTACATAAGCCGCTCCATTAGCGCAGTCTAGTCCGATCTTAACTCCATCTAACGAGAGCTCACGAGGAAAGTTCTCCTTTAAAAATACTGTATACCTGCCTATCGCATCATCGATTCGATAAGCCTTACCGATATGTCCCGCATCTGCCGCCTTACCCTCGAGCGCCGCGGGCTCCAGTAACGCTTCAACTTGAGCCTCAAGCTCATCGGGAAGCTTATAGCCATCAGAGCCAAATATCTTAATTCCATTATCCTCATATGGGTTGTGAGAAGCTGAGATAACTATTCCAGCGTCCGCACGCATGCTCTTCGTCAAATAGGCTACCCCTGGTGTGGGTATCGGACCACACAACATCAAGTCAGCCCCCATAGCGGTAATACCAGCCGCAAGAGAGCTCTCAATCATGTAACCAGACAATCGGGTATCTTTGCCAATAAGAATCCTTACACGCCTGTGTCCATTATCCCGCATGAAGATACTAGCTACCGCCTTTCCAAGACGCACAAGGGTTTCTGGGTCTAGTGGCGCAGTCCCAGCCACTCCTCGAATTCCATCTGTTCCGAAATATTTCCTAGCCTGTATCACAGCTTCCTCCGCTATCTCTTCTTAATTGAAACCTTATTACCACCAATACTAGTAGCCGTCAGCGGCTGTAGATTAACCACCGACGGCTCTATGCGCGTTGCTCTTAGCCCAAAGGGCAACTGGATCTGAACTTGACGCTTTAGGTCTGTCGACTCGTCTATCGGAGCTCCTACCCTGACAAACGGAGCCAACTCCTCTGTTTTTAGGTTCGACAATACAGTTGGCGAACCCGATACTGTTAATGAAACTACTGCGGGAGCTATCTGCACCCCAGCGACACCGCCAACAGATCTAACCTCAACTGGAACCTGCAAGAACGTTCTCTCAGTTGGCTGCTCTCCGATCGCAACCCTTACCACAACACTCTTAACCGCCGAAACTACAGAGCCACCAACCGTCCTTAGGTTAAGTGTTAACTCCTTTGTACTGTCTAACCCCGACAAATCAACCGGCTCAGTCTCAATTACCTTAAGTCCCTTAAGCTCAGATCTCGGACCCTTTACTGAAACTGTCTTGGGCGCGACCTCAATTCCCTCAAGCACCAACTCCTTGGCCAACTGCCCCACCCTTGGAACAGCAACCTGAAGCTCTTGACGTTCAATTGGCTCAAGCACGAACTCTAGTTGAGATGGTTCAATACTTAACACCTCAATAGACGGTGGCAGAGAGAGGTCGGCGGCTCTCAAAGATACAGACGCACGCTCTTCTATTCCATCTGGCAATTTAACCCTTAGCGGAGGAGGAGATGAAGCCAAAGGTCCAACTAAAAATGAGGGGCCTCTTAAAGTAACCTGAGCCCCCCTTTTTACAGGTTTAACCACAACCCGATCTTCTGGGGTATTCTTTAGCTCTAGCGGCACAAATAAACTAACGACACTTGAGTTACGCGCGCTATGCACGCCGTAAGCTAACACCAGCGCTATAAAAAGGGATGCTAACTTAAGTGGAATATCTTTGACTAACTTCACACAGCACCTGCCTTACCCGCTAGTTCACCCGCGGCTTCTCCACTCGCATGACGCCTTATGTAACCTGGCAAAGCCCCGGCATCTAGATTGCGATACTGCTTACCATCAACAAAAACCGTGATTGCGCCACTCTCTTCTGACACCACAATCACCAACGCGTCTGATCTTTCAGTGATACCCAAAGCGGCTCTGTGCCTTGTTCCAAAGCTTGGATCTATATCGGGGTTGGAACTAAGTGGCAGAACCACCCCAGCCGCTTTAATGGTATTTCCCTCAATCACAACCGCTCCATCGTGAAGAGGAGACTCTTTGACAAAGATTCCGTAAAGCAACTTACGGCTAAACTTCGCGTCAAGAACAACTCCCTCTTCTAGAAACTCATCTAACCCAACGTCGCCTTCTATGACTATGATACTCCCTAGGCGGGCTTTTGCTAATTTACCAACAGTAGCCGCCAACTCTTCGTACTCGGAAGGTAGCTCATTACGCGAGCCCTTAAAGAGCAATGGATGCGCCCCGACCTTGGTTAATGTGCGGCGTATCTCATCCTGGAATATCACCACGATGACCAGAATAATCGAGCTTAGAAAGTTATCGAGGATCCACGCGACTGTTACTAAACCGAGGGGCTGAGCAAGGAAGTAGACGACTCCTATACAAGCCAAACCTATAAGCATCGGCATCGCCCGGGTACCGCGAATCAGAAGCAATCCGCGATAGACCAGGTACCAGACTATCGCTAAGTCAAGTACCAGTGCGACTGATGGGGCCAGCTTTTTAAGGGTTATTAGATCCATTCATTAGGCTGCAACCGAGACGCTACCTCCGGCATTCTCGCCACCGCCTGGACCTCCCCTTGGGCCAGGAGTAAGGCTTTCACCTCTTAAGATCCGCTCAATATCATCGGCATCAAGAGTCTCTCGCTCCATAACAGCTTTCGCCAAGTTGTGAAGGACATCGAGGTTCTCCGCGACGATCTTTTTAGCGATATCGTATTGGCTACTAAGAATCTTCTTCACCTCTTGGTCGATCTCCATCTGGATCGCCTCAGAGTGTTCACGAGGCTTACCGATATCACGTCCAAGGAACACGTGTTCCTCTTTGGTGTCGTAGTGAATCGGCCCGAGCGCTGTACTCATTCCCCACTCACACACCATTCTGCGAGCGATCTCTGTTGCCCTCTGAATATCCGAGCTAGCTCCCGTATTCATCTCGTTAAAGACCAACTCCTCAGCCACCCTGCCGCCAAAGAATACAGCCAATTGATCCATCCAATAAGACTTCGAATACGTATGCTTGTCAGCCTCTGGAAGTTGCTGCATTAAGCCAAGCGCCATACCACGCGGCACAATGGTTAACTTATGCACAGGGTCAGCGTTTGAGAGCTTTTTGGCCACTAACGCGTGCCCTGACTCATGATATGCCGTTGTTAACTTCTCCTTCTCAGAGAGCAACATCGAACGACGCTCAGCGCCCATCATCACCTTGTCCTTGGCGTATTCGAAGTCAGAACGCTCTACTACCGATTTATTCTTTCTAGCAGCGTATAGAGCTGCCTCGTTTACCAGGATCTCTAAGTCTGCTCCAGAGAACCCAGGGGTGCCCCGCGCAACCAAATTTAGATCTACATCAGGTGCCACTGGAACTTTTTTTGTATGCACCTTCAGTATCCCTAGACGACCGTTTAAATCTGGTCTTGGAACAACGACTCTACGGTCAAAACGTCCTGGGCGAAGAAGCGCGGGATCTAGCACATCAGGTCGATTGGTGGCAGCGATCAGGATCACCCCCTCGTTGCTCTCAAAACCATCCATCTCAACTAGCAGCTGATTAAGTGTCTGCTCACGTTCATCGTGACCACCCCCCATACCAGCACCACGGTGACGGCCCACCGCGTCGATCTCGTCGATAAAGATGATACACGGAGCATTCTTCTTTCCCTGAATAAAAAGGTCGCGCACACGCGAAGCTCCCACGCCAACAAACATCTCTACAAAATCAGAACCAGAGATACTGAAGAAAGGTACGCCAGCCTCTCCGGCGATCGCTTTGGCGAGCAGGGTCTTTCCTGTACCAGGAGAACCGATCAGTAGAACCCCCTTCGGTATACGTCCACCCAGACGAGTGAATTTTTTTGGATCCTTTAGAAAATCTATAATCTCCTCAAGCTCTGAGCGAGCCTCATCGATTCCCGCTACATCCGCGAATGTTACCTTCTGCTGGGACTCTGTAAGAAGCTTCGCTCGCGACTTGCCAAAGCTCATGCCTTTGCCAGCTCCCATCTGAACCTGTCGCCAAAAGAGGAACCAGATCCCTAAGAAAATTAAGATCGGTAAGGCGTTTAATAGAAACAACATGTATGAAGACTGATTTCCAGAATCCTGAACCGCTATATCAACCGAGTGTTTCCTCAGAAGCGGGATCATTGAATCATCCTGTGGAGCTGTGGTGCGAAATCTTCCGAGTGCTCCGCTCTTGGTCTTGTACTCACCGACAACGGTTGGACCCTCAATACTGACGGCTCGCACATCGCCATTCTCGACCGATTGAAGGAACTCTGTATATGAAACTGGCGTCTCAGCCTCTTTTCCCTTGCTGGTAAAGCTGTACGCCATTAACACAAGAAGAACCAAGCCTACCCAAAACAATCCACTCTTTCCCAACTGCGTCACCTTATTAAAGAACTATTATCTATATAGGCCCTATAATACCCAAGATCCTGACAAAGGACACTGACTTTCTGACACTCTTTTGCTGAAATAAGCGAAGGGGGCTAGGGAAACCTCGCTACGCGGGTTTTTGCTTAGCCTAACAACCTAACTCCTCCCTGCCTAACTTCCAAGCTGCGTCCTCCGCCGAGGTCAACCGAGGAATCTCGCCCCGATAAAACTCCCATTATGGCAGCTGCTTTGGACTCCCCGACCACAAAACCTAGAAGTGGCGCAAAGAGCGCCTGAACTGCCCTCCACCCGATACCATGGGGCAAGGTCGACAATCGCTCCCGGCATACCGAAAGCCACTGGGGATCCATCTCACGCACTGCCCCTATCTCATCAGCCACCCCAGCCGCAACAGCTCTCAACGCCTCACTGTCTTGAGCAAGCGTCCTAGCTTGTTCAGCCAAAATCCAGACTATCGAGGGATCAAACCGTTCGGCCAACAGCGGTAGCAGCTCGTGCCTAATACGGTTCCGAACAAAACCGGTATCGATATTGGTCGGATCCTCGACAAATGGAACATGAAACTCCCTAACATAGTCGTCAACCTGTTCACGACTGATCTCTAGAAACGGCCTAACAACGCGCCTTCGTGGATCGCTCTGCTCTATCGAGTTTAACTCTTTTTTAGCTATTAACCGCATCAGGAGCGTCTCCGCCACATCATTGGCGTTGTGAGCCGTAACAATCACCTCCAAACCGCGCTCTTCTACAATCGCATTGAGCGCGGCATAGCGCTCCCGACGCGCCCACGCCTCGACATTCTCGGCACCTGGCCCGCTGGCTAACTTAACTACACGGCAAGGAACCCCCAACCGAGCACAGCTCTCAGCAACAAAGCGCGCATCATCGCCGCTATTTGACCTTAAGCCGTGATCTACGTGGGCTACCTCAAGCCTTCCCCTCAAAGCCCCTAGATTCGCCAACAATGCAGTAAGCAGAACCATGGAGTCGCGCCCCCCAGAGACGGCAACCAACACTCCCACACCTTTTGGGATATACTTTAGTACAGCTGTGTTTATTGAGATCCTACGCTTAGACACCGAGAAACATTACCCCGAATAGGGCTGAGGGTCTACTATCACAAGGCGAGCGGCAAAATAAGCTAAACTTCACGGCAGGAGGCCTTTATCCTCGCCTACTTAATGAGCTCCGGAAGGCGGCTTTCTTACGTTATCTAATCCGTAGGCCCCAGGCCCCGTGTACATTAAGCCGATAACCGCGCCCAGTAGTACCACGTCTTTATTGAATATGTCTGACGCACCTGGAAAGAAACCAAACGCAAATACAAACGAAACCAACAGCAAGCTAGCCATAATCGCTGCCATCGTTGTCCAAAGACCTAGGACGAGACACCCGCCTATGCAAACCTCCATGTAGGGAAGAAGAACTGCATAAAGAGAAGAGGCATTATCGGGCAGGACACCAAAAGTCTTAACTTGGGCTACAAAGGCGGAGAGCATGTGCAGCTTGCTTAAACCTGCCATGACGAAATAAGCGCCTAACGCCACCCTGCAGACCAGTGGGCCAACTGAAGCAGGCCCTATCGGCTCACTCATTTTAATAGCCATAATCTACACGCCCAGTCAGTATACTCTCCATCTTTAAGGAATTTTGCACCGAACTCAACAGATTGCACAATGGTGTTTTTTTATCCCTTGCTCAAGACCTCAAGCTCCTGCCACCGATTATAGAGCTTCTCGACTTCTGCCTCCTGGACCGCAAGCAACGAGCAAAGCTCTGATAGTTTTGTCGCGTCTGTGGCGTATTCACCCGAATTAATCTGCCGGCGAGTATCCTCCACTAACGACTCAGCCTTCGCGATATTGTCCTCAATGAGACTGAGATCCCGCGCGTCTTTGTAGGAGAGCTTCTTGGCAGTCTTCCGATTTGCTGGCACAGCGACCGAATCGGAATTAGACTGCCCAGCCTCCTTCTTAGCCTCCTTAGCGGCCTGACTAATCTTCTGCTTCTTGTACTCGTCCCACTGAGCATAGCTACCAAAGATCGCAGATTCTCCCCCGGTAATCCCTAAAACCTGACTTGCTACCCGATCTAAAAGATAGCGATCGTGCGTTATTAAAACGATCGCCCCGGGAAAGGAATTAAATCCTTCCTCTAGATTCTCAAGAGTCGCGATATCTAAATCATTAGTAGGCTCATCAAAAACAAGTATATCTGACTCCTGAGATATGCTCTTAGCAAAGACTGCCCTTGCTCGCTCTCCTCCTGAAAGCGAGGACATCGATCTCGCAAGATGTGTATGAGAGAACAGAAACCGCGCCGCCCATGCCGCGACATGTATAGACTCCCCTTTGAAAACGATTGAATCCCCGTGAGGACAGAGAAACTCGCGCAGAGAGATATCGTCACGAATCACACTGCGCGTCTGATCCATAAACGAAACGCGCAGATTGGGAGCGCGGATAATCTTTCCCGACGCGGGAACCAACTCCCCAAGAAGCGTCCTCACCAGAGTCGTTTTGCCGCTTCCATTGGGCCCGACAACCGCCAGCCGTGATCCGGGAGAGAGCCGGAGAGATACATCTTTAAAGAGAACTCGGTCTCCCATCTTTTGGGAAACCCTCTCGACCTTAAGAAGCTCCTTAGTTTTGCGATCGGTAGCTGCAAAATCAAGCTCCATACTCGCTCGCGCACCTATGCGCGAACCATTAAGCGCATCGATCAATTTGTGCGCCTCGTTAATCCTTGAACGCGATTTAGTAGTCCTCGCCTTTACCCCCTGCCGTAGCCACTCAACTTCTCGCCTGACCTTATTGGCCAGGGAGTCTCTTTGCTGTTTTAGCTGCTCAAGCAACTCCTCGCGGTGCTCGATATAGTCAGCATATCCACCCTCAGAAACAATATGGTCGCGGGGGTAGCTCGTATTTATCTCAACGACCCTGGTGGCTAACCTCTCAATAAAATACCGATCATGGCTGACAAACACTACCGATGTAGAAAGCCCCTCTAAGAGATCCTCCAGCCACTCTATTGACTCTATGTCTAAATGATTAGTCGGCTCGTCAAGCAAGAGACAGTCAGGCTCCTCCGCTAAGGCCTGCACTATAGCCAACCGCTTGCGCCAACCTCCAGAAAGTGTACCTATCTTCCTCTCGGAATCTTCAAAACCCGCCAATCCCAGATACACGCTTGAGCGCCGAGCTACCTCGGCGTGATCAAATCCCAGGGAAAACAGATGGCTGTCAAGAACATCCCCAACCGATTCATCGGCGTTAAAGGATTCGGCCTGTGCAACATAGGCCCCGCGAAAACCTTTCCGCTTATTAAGATTTCCGGAATCAAGCTCCTCAATCTCACCTAAAACTTTAAGCAGAGTGGATTTACCCGAGCCATTGCTACCTACTAAAGCAACCCGCTCATTCTCAAATATAACCAGAGAGAGATCGGTGAAAAGTGGCCTATCCGAAAAAGCCTTAGTCGCGTTCTGTAAACTTAATAATGGGCCTGCTGACATAATATTAGCTATGACTTAACTGCGGGACTTTTACCAGTCCTGGAGAAGCGAGGCAACCGGACACTCAAACCCGTTGCGTAGCTGCTTAGTTACGTTATGATCATAGAGATCTTATGAAAAGTATCCCACCTCCCCTGAATAAAACATCCCAATTCAACCACAAGCGGCATCGCGAGCTAGCGGCGGGGCTCCGCGCCCTCCCCAACCTAGCTTTTCGTTCGGTAGGCCTGCTGACACTTCTCTATGGCGCCCTTGGATTGGTCTTGATTACGGCTGCGGAATTCGGATTTATATCGCCGATATTCGCTCTAATTGGTGGCATTACAACCATTATCGGCCAATACATCTTTGGCCCTTGGATAATGGATCTATCTTTGCGATTCCTCTACCGGGTTAGGTGGGTTGAAAGAAGCGAACTCCCAGAGCATCTCCAGTTAATCACACAAAAAATTTGCGACGAGCACAAGATAAGTTTCCCGAGCTTCGGATGGATTGATGATGGCGCCCCACAGGCTTTTACCTACGGGCACTATCCAAGCAACGCCAGGATAGTGCTTAGCAGGGGAATATTTGAGCTACTTACTCCAGATGAGGTCGACGCAGTTGTGGCTCATGAAATGGGGCATGTCTGTCACTGGGATATGGTGATTATGACCATTGCTCAGTTGGTACCGCTGCTTGCGTACTCGCTCTACAGATACTTCGCGGACCAAGCCAGCCGAGGGAAAAAAGAGGGGGCCATAGCCGCCTTCGCCGCTTACGGAGCATACATCGTCTACATGCTAAGTCAGCTTGTGGTGCTCTGGTTTAGTCGAACTCGCGAATTTTATGCGGATAGATTCGCCGGTGAACACGGGCCTTCACCAAGCGCTTTAGCTAGCGCGCTTGTTAAGATAGGTTACGGCTTAGCAAGCCACGGGGGCACAACTACATCTGGCCCTCCATCGACCTCACCTGACAGTTCTAAGCTAGCTGGCGCCGTGGGGTTTTCGGCGCTCAATATATTTGACAAGAGTTCCGCGCTCAATCTAGTTGTTACGGCGCAAGCAGGAGCGCACGGCGGGCAATTCGACCAGGAGGTTCTTAAGGGCGCATTACAATGGGACCTCTGGAACCCTTGGGCGGCTTTTTTCGAGATCCAGTCAACTCACCCCCTAATAGCGAAACGACTTGAATACCTGGGGGATCAATCCGCTTATTTAAAACAGCAACCGTTTGTTGTTTTCGACAGGAAGAAACCGGAGTCATATTGGGACGAATTCCTGGTGGATCTATTGGTAACAATCCTACCTCTACTAACCCTATTATTCGGTCTCGGGGCCTTGGTGTTTGGTTCTCTAAACGGCTCTATTTCTCACTCATGGTATCCGGCACTGATTATTGTTATCGGAACGAGCTCAATTATTAAAACGTACCTCTCTTATCGTGGGGAAGATTTCCCTGAGTCTAACGTGGCGACCCTACTCCAGGAGGTTAAAGTCTCTCCGATTAGGCCTGTACCAACAACCATTCGAGGGACAGTTGTTGGTAAGGGCGTGCCGGGGCTAATTTGGAGCGAGGATTTTGTGCTCCACGATGGCACAGGGATCATATTCCTAGACTACCGCCAACCATTTCGGTTCTGGGAGTTCCTTTTCGGTCTCTTTCGCGCCAAGAATCTTCAAGGCAAAGATGTAATCATTGAAGGCTGGTATCGCCGCGCTCCAGTTCCATTTGTGGAGATCTCGCGGATTACCGAGGTAGGCGAAGGGAGAACCCGCCGCTGCTACGTTAAGCTAGCCAAGTTAGCCTCCGGATTTGCGTTAGCAGCGCTGGGAATCTTCCTAACTTTTACACTTTAAGGAGCCGCGACCCAGATGAATCCCAACAGCGGCAACGCTTCTAATTTTCACAATTCCACCTCTCTTATCAAGCCTGGAGTACCTGTCATGCGACAGCGGTGGAAGGATCTAATTTTTCTTCATTGGAGATACGATGCGGACTTGCTTCGAGGCGTAATCCCCGAAGAGCTCGAGATTGATACGTTTCAAGGCCATGCCTATGTCAGCATCGTCGCTTTTCGCATGCTGGGCGTACGCCCTCTGATTGCTCCCGCGTTACCCTGGCTTTCCTACTTTAACGAGTTCAACATGCGTCTCTATGTGCGCGACAAACGCGGCACACCCGGGGTTTATTTTATTTCGCTTGACTGCGACAGAGCTCCGGCAGTGTGGATCGCTAGAACTTTCTTTAGTCTTCCCTACATGCACGCCAAGATTGATTTCGCGGCAATCACAACAGGGGAGCACTCAAGCAATCAATTTAGTTTTGTCTGCCAAAGAAGTTCTAAGGAAGCCGCGGCGACGTATGTCTGGAGAACCAACGAGATCTCATCCCCTACTAGTCATGCAGTCTCGATTTCTTTCTGACCGAGCGGTATCACTTTTTTGTTAAGAGAAAGGAGATCCTCAGAATCGGAGAGGTAAGACATGAACCTTACAGTGTATCCGTTCCAGAGGTTCTACAATGGAGCGACTCTCCTTTTATTTGGAACGGCCTAACACCACCGAAAGATCCCCCTCTTCTATGCCACTATTCTCGAGGCGTTGATGTTACAGCCCTCTCTCTTATCTCGTACTTCTAAATAGATACTGCCGCATAAAAAAAAGCGCCCGCACACCGCGGACGCCTTTCTCGGATTGGGCTGAGGCACACGTCGCGCCTCAGCCCAATTTCGCATTGCTAGGAACTACTCTTTGTCAGTCCCGCGCATCTGCTCACGAATGAGATCACCGAAGGTAACGCGAGCACCCTCTTCCTCTCCCATGTACGATGAATCGTAATCCTTGCGAGCACGCTCCTTAACGGAGCGAGCACTCAAGCTAATACGACGCTCCTGAGTATCAACGTTGGTTACCTCAGCCTCGATCTCGCTGCCTACAGGGTATACCTGGGCAACATCTTGACCTTGCTCAAGACCAAGCTGGGAGTTGTGGATGAGACCCTCAACACCTTCCTCAATCTCAACAAACACTCCGAACTCAGTGATCGCTGTTACACGACCCTTCTTCTTCGTGCCAACTGGGTGACGTTGAGCGATCCAGATCCATGGATCCTCAGTCAACTGCTTGATACCAAGACTTAGACGCTCATTGGATGCGTCGATATCGAGAACAACTGCCTCGACCTCGTCACCCTTCTTGAACATCTCCTGAATCTCCTTAGGATCCTTAACACGCTTGGTCCATGAGAAATCCGAGATGTGCACAAGTCCGTCGATACCATCTTCGACTCCAACGAAGATACCGAACTCAGTAATCGAGCGAACCTTGCCCTTAACACGAGATCCAACAGGGTGAAGCCTCTGTAGGTCCTCCCACGGATTCTGCATAAGCTGCTTAAGACCAAGACTGATCCTCTGCTGCTCGCTGTCGATTCCGAGAATAACTGCCTCGAGCGTATCGCCCTCGTTAACGATCTTCGATGGGTGGCGAACCTTCTTGGTCCAGCTCATCTCAGATACGTGAATGAGGCCCTCAACTCCCTCTTCTAGCTCAACGAAAGCGCCGTAGTCGGTAACCGACTTAACGCGCCCCTTAATGCGTCCACCGATTGGGAAACGCTCATGAGCTGTCAACCAAGGATCTTGAGTAAGCTGCTTCATACCCAAGCTAACTCTCTCCTTGTCCTGATCGTACTTAAGAACCACAACTGGAACTGTCTGACCAACTGATAGCTTCTCTGATGGGTGATTGATACGCCCCCACGAGATATCAGTGATGTGCAGAAGTCCGTCGATACCACCGAGGTCAATAAACGCTCCGTAGTCAGTAACGTTCTTAACAACGCCCTCCATAACGACTCCCTCTTGGAGAACCTTGAGGGTAGCTGTTCTGAGCTCATCGCGCTCACTCAAGAGAACCGCACGCCTGGAAAGAACGATATTTCCCTTGTCGCGGGTAATCTTTAGAACCTTGTAATCGAACTCCTGTCCAAGAAACTTGTCTAAGTTACGATGTGGTCGAATATCGATCTGCGAACCAGGAAGGAACGCTGGAATTCCGATATCAACTTGAAGACCACCCTTAACTTTCTGGGTAACCTTACCTGAAATCCGTGTTCCAGATTTGTAAGCTGCCTCTACGCTCTCCCATACACGCTTCTGGTCGGCCTTCTCCTTTGAGAGGAGTACCTGTCCCATATCGTTTTCTAGAGCGACGATTAAAACATCAACTGCGTCGCCAACTTTTACAGCGATCTTCCCCTCAGCGTTTACAAACTGCTCTGTGGGAACAACGCCCTCGGACTTAAATCCAATATCAACTGAAACCATCTCTCGACCAACGCCGGTAACAACTCCGGGAACGATCTTGCCTGGTCGAATATTATCTACGCGATCACGAAATAGCGCCTCGAACTCACTAGCGAACGATCCCTCGTCGCTATCACCTTTAAAACCACCGAACGAGCCCGCTGAAAATGAACTAGCCATGCTAATATTAACTGCCTATCTGGTTCTATTGTTAATAAAACATCCCTTGCTTGTGACGCCTGACCCTCTGAACCAAAAAAAGAGTTAGCATCACCAAGCGGACCTAATCTTCTGCCACAGGAATCTTGGCAAAAACACCGAAACTCCCTGGACAAACGACCCTTCATACTATTCCGGAAGTAGCCCTAGGTCAACAAGTACCCTGATTTATTACAAAAAACCAGGCGCTAGGACGAACAAGACATCCAGACTAAGCCGCTAACTATTGAAATAACTCAGCAATCTCATCCGGACTCGGAGTTCCGGCACTCAGAGGCGAATCCGGCCTCCCCTCCCAGGCTGAGAACATATAGCTCAATAGCACCCCGTAATAATCACGCTCTCCCGGGGAAAGGTCGGGCACACCGATTAGGTGAGACTCAAAGCTCTTAACTGCGTCGAATACCGATCCCGGTCCAGGACCGAAGTCGTGTAGCTCGTCGCTCAATCTGCTAACTACATCAACAAGATCAGTTCGTGGATAACGCCGTGGCTGCGGCTCAGTGATGGCCACGTCGGGAGTCTCGGAGATCTCCGGGGCAATTTGACTTGGCTCGGCGATTGAATCAGAGGACGCTGCAGACCTAATTTCCCCTGCCTGAGCCCCTTCGGGGTTGGCAGTGATGGTTGGGGTTGGCGCCGGAGTGTCAACTTTTTTAAGCTTGGCCTTAGGAGCACATGACTGGGCCATCTGCCTTAAGAACGCTCGACATGACGAACAGCCCTGCTCCTCCTCAACCGCCTCTTTGGAGACCCTATAGACCCTGTCTCGCCGAGCGTCGGCCTCGAGCAACCGACACATCTCCTGAAACAAAAGATTATATCTCGCCATGGAATAAAGTGGCGGTGACTTCTTAACATCTATCTGCGGAGTTGCTTTTTTCTTTGGGCGCTTTTTTTCTGGCGATATAGCGTCATATCGTGGCGTGAAGGTATCCTCTTGGCAGTAGCCGCATTCCATGAAGAAGATTAGCTGTCCTAATATCAATAACAGAGATAACGCTCCAAGGATTTGCGGAGTCCCTGTCTTCAGGTCCGCGAATTCTCTTTTTTGGATGATATCTCTCATGAAAAAAATCCGAAGGAACAGCGAGTGCTTTACTTCAGCTACTCGCTATTCACTTCGGACTATTAGAAATCCCTTTCAGGAGTTACGCAATCTGATCTTTAAGGTCAGCTTGAGCTTCCTTCATAGAGAGTCGAATCTTACCTTGACGGTCAATCTCTAGAACCTTAACCATCACCTCGTCTCCTTCGCTGAGAACATCATCTACGCGACGAATCTTCTCATCAGCGATCTGCGAGATATGAACCAATCCATCGGTTCCCGGGAGGATCTCGACGAAGGCACCAAAATCCGCAAGTCTCTTAACGATTCCCTTGTAAATCTTACCTACCACCGCCTCTTGAGTCAGACTCTCGATTATAGCGATAGCATTCTTTACCTTCTGGCCGTCATTGCTGGCGATACTTACCGTACCATCATCAGTAACCTCCATCTTCACACCGCAAGACTCGGTAATGGAGCGGATCGTCTTACCACCTGGTCCGATAACGTCGCGGATACGATCAGGATTAATCTTGATCTGAACTATACGCGGAGCATAACGGCTTAGGTCCTTACGTGAGGAATTAATCGCCTTGTTCATCTCCTCAAGGATGTGCAAACGACCCTCTCTGGCCTGCAACATCGCTTTGTCCATGATGTCGCGGCTTAGACCCTTGATCTTGATATCCATCTGGAGCGCTGTGATACCCTTTATGGTACCGCACACCTTGAAATCCATATCTCCAAGGTGATCCTCGTCTCCAAGGATATCTGTCAATACAACGTACTTGCTGTCACGCTTGATCAGACCCATCGCAACTCCCGCGACAGGCGCCTTAACCGGCACACCAGCATCCATCAGAGCCAAGCTCGAACCACACACAGTCGCCATCGAGCTCGAACCGTTACTCTCAGTAATCTCCGAGACGATACGAATTACATACGGGAACTGCTTAATATCTGGAACGACAGCGCGAATGGCTCGCTCTGCCAACGCTCCGTGACCGATCTCTCGGCGTCCAGGTCCGCGCATCGGCTTAGTCTCACCGACTGAGAACGGAGGGAAGTTGTAGTGCAGCATGAAGGTCTTTGACGCATCGCCCATAAGACTATCAATCCTCTGAGCCTCTGCCTCTGTTCCCAATGTCGCGACCACGATCGCCTGAGTCTCTCCACGAGTGAACAGCGAAGAACCGTGAGTACGCGGAAGTAACCCAACCTCGATCGCAATAGGTCGAACAGTCTTGGTATCACGACCGTCAAGACGCATCCCCTCATCAATCGCAAGGTCTCGTACTACATTGTAATGAGTATCCTCAAACGCCTTACCAGCCAACTTAGCAGCCACCTCAGCGTTCGCATCGCCGTCCTTTACGAACTCAGCTACAAGCGACTGCTTAGCGCCGCCAACTGCGTCACGACGCGCCAACTTCTCGCGAAGCTTAACCGCCTCTTTGAGCTTAGGAGTAACAAAAGCTACCATCTTAGCGTAAAGAGCCTCGTCGTAACCCTTGGCTGGAGTCTCCATCTTAGGCTTACCAACCTGTTTCTGCAGATCAAGCTGCATATCGTTGATCACCTGACACTGCTCGTGGGCAAAGAAAATCGCCTCGAGAACCTCTGTCTCTGGAACCTCTTGAGCCCCACCCTCTACCATCACAATCGCGTCACGCGAGCCAGCAACGATGAAGTTAAGGTCAGAGTGTGGAACCTCGCTCTGCTTTGGGTTAATCACGAGCTTGCCGTTGATACGACCAACTCGGACTCCTGATACCGGCCCCTCAAAAGGAAGATCCGAAACTGTAAGAGCGGCTGAGGCACCGCACATCGCTAATACATCTGTATCGTTCTCCTCATCAGCTGAAAGAACGGTTGCGATAACCTGAACCTCTCTGTGAAAGTTATCCGGGAAAAGCGGCCGACATGGGCGATCGATGAGACGCGAAACCAACGTCTCTTTCTCGCTCAATTTACCTTCACGCCTGAAGAATCCCCCTGGAATCTTCCCCGCCGCGTAGGTCTTCTCAAAATAATCAACAGTTAATGGGAAGAAATCCACATCCTTCTCTGGTCCGTAACACGCAGTTACCAGAACCATCGACTCACCATAAGTCACAAGCGCCGAACCAGCGGCCTGCTTGGCGATCTTGCCACACTCAATCTTAAGCTTCCTTCCGTGAAACTCTCTTTCTACCGTATACATTCTTATTCCTATCTCTTCATCTGATTAAAAGGGCTCCGAGCGGTAGATACAACCTGCCCGCGACCCGTATGACCGGCCGTTAGCTAAATAAAAAGCGCCATTGGAAGGGTTGCAAAGTCACCTGCAAACCAAGCCGCGCCAGGCTAACGCCGGTATCGTAACTTGAACTATTTGCGGAGGCCAAGAGCCGAAATTGTGTTGCGGTAACGCGAAATATCTTCGCGCTTTAGGTACTGCAACATCTGCTTACGGCGCGAAATGATATCCATCATTCCCTTCCGAGAGTGATTATCCTTCGGAAACTTAGCAAAATGACTGGTGAGGAACTCAAGACGACGGGTTAGCAGAGCTATTTGAACCTCTGGAGAACCACAATCCTGTGAATTTCTTTGAAACTGCTTAATTACCTCACCTGGCTCCTTCTCTGACAAACGAAGAGAACCAACCGCCACATCTTCTGCGGTATAACCACCAGTTGTCCGCCTTGACTGAGCGGCTGTGTTTTCACCTGAGGACTCCATCCTAAGCTCCTAAATTAACAACAAATTAAGACAGATGTCGGCCTTATCGCCGCGCTTCTCCGTCCACAACAATCATGCTTTCGCAAATACTTAAGCCCAGGAGGTTAACAGCCTCTCAGAAAAAAGTCAAAGAGGTCTCTAAACTCTATAAACTTAAGGCAAGGCGAGACTCTGTTAAGCTTCGTCTCGCCCCTCCACAAATCAACTTCTACTGGCTTCCATCCTTGTGATGAGCCGCTATCCCCCGCTCTGTCTGCTCGATGAACGATACAAAGTCCAGCCCCTTGGCATTATCTTTAACTAGTGCCTTTGCCAGTAAAACTCGGTCCTTAAAAACCCGGTCCTGTGCTTCTGTTCCTTGAGGGTTAAAAACAATTCGATAAACCTCTCGTAATACGGCAAGATCGTCTCTGGACCCCCCGTTTCGCTCTAAACCTACCCTGTTTAGCCCCTGAACCGTTGCACGATCTCCTTGGGCCATACAGTATGGAGGAATATCTTGAGCCACCATAGCTCCAGCTCCGATCATGCAAACGCTACCGAGCCTGACAAATTGATGGATTCCACTGAGACCACCGATAATCACACCATCAGCAACTGTTACATGACCAGCTAGGGCTGCACCGTTGGCTATTACGCACCGGCTGCCTACATGCGAATCATGACCAACGTGCGTGTTAGCCATGAAAAGATTCTGATCTCCGATTGAGGTTAGCATTCCGCCACCCTGCGTCCCCGGCTGAAGCGTAACGCACTCTCGTATGATATTGCGATCGCCTATCTTTAGCTCACTCGCCTCACCACGATATTTAAGATCCTGGGGGGCCGCACCTACGGAAGCAAACTGATAGAGTGTATTTCCGTCCCCGATAGTGGTGTATCCCTCGATCACAACATGCGGTCCAACGACGTTATCGCGCCCAAGCTTAACGTGCGGCCCGATAATCGAGTAGGGACCTATCTTGGTGCCCTCGCCGATTACCGCCTCAGGGGCGACTATGGCCGTTGGATGTATAAGTGAGTTATCAGACATCTTAGTAAAATGACTAGGCCGCTGCCGCTGTTATCGTTCCGCTAGCGACGATGTTGCCATCAACCGCGACATCTCCTTCCATCACCCAGATCGGATTACGCTTTCTCACGCTACGCATGGTTATAGTTAGCGTATCTCCAGGAAGAACCATCTTCTTCCACTTAAAACCGTCAGCTCCTACTAAATAAAGATTCTTTGTCTTCAACAGGACAGGCTCTGAATACCGCGCGAAAACAGCTGCGGCTTGGGCCATTGCCTCACAGATAAGCACCCCCGGCATAACCGGCTTCTCTGGGAAGTGCCCCTCGAAGAAATGCTCATTAATCGTTACGTTTTTTTGCGCCACGATGTATGAATCAGGTACGAGATCTAGGATCTTATCTATTAATAAGAACGGATACCTGTGCGGGAGCCACTTCTGGATCTCCATTATATCCATCGTAACTTTCTGTCCCTGCTGCTGCTCAGCCATAGATTCTCCCATTTCAAACTCCTAAAGATCTACCTTTCGTTTGTCTAAAATTTTTATTACGTCCTGCGTGATGTCGATTCGCGAGTCAGCATAGATTACTGCTTGACGATCCTTCTCAAACACGAAGGAAAATCCCTTTTCATCCGCGAGCTCCTTAACCACTTTATCGACCTCTTCGATCACCTTACGAATCTCTTTCTCATTGGTCTTGGCTACCTGCTCCTGCATATCCTGAAATGTCCGCTGCGCCTCGCGCTGCTTCTTCTCAAGCGCTTCACGGCGATCTTCCAGGGCGCTGCCGGAAAGAACTGAAGACTGCTTCTGTAGGTCAGCCTTCCCCTTCTCTAGCTCCGCCTGCACATTGGACATGCGAACCTTGGCCTTCTGAATCTGGGCCTCCACATTACTCTTGGCAGCTTTACCCACAATTGACTCGTTGACTACTTTTTGAACGTCAACGATAGCGATGGCCTCCGCGTGACCGACCGAAGCCTCTAAGACTCCGAAAGCAAAAGCAATAGCCGCAATTAAATTAAACCTATTCATGGGGATGTCCGCTCCTTAGTAAATCAGGGTGCACCCTAATCTACCCGCTCTGAAGCGCACTGTCGAGAGTTAGCTAGGGAAGGCCGGCAAAACCTACCCGTAGCGAGAAAGTGGAGGTTGAGTTGATATTTGATTTTCGAGATGGGAAAAAACCGCAAGTGTATCCACTGCGATACATTGAGGATTTTTTCCCATCTCGAAAACTCGAAGAGCGACTCAAGATCGGCTTTCGCAGTAGGGAGGGGTTTTGCCGGCCTTCCCTAGGATAAAGCGAACCAGCTCAGTGCAAGTAGCCATCCGGAGCATTAATCTCAGTTTTTTCCCCCTTCTCGGAGCGCTTTTTGGTCCTGCCGTTCATTCCTAGCGCACCCTTTAACTCTTCTATAGCCTGGCGCTTCAGCCCCGGGGAGAACCCAGCAAACTCAGGATCGTTCTCTGTTGCGGTATCGCCCTCAGAAATCTGATCGAACTCCTTCTCGGAGCTACGAAGCCAACTACTGGCCAACTCACGCCACTTTATTTTGTCCTCATCGGAGAATTTGCCCTGTCCGATTATCAAAGCGCAAACCGCCATATAGTACAGCAACTTCCAACGAATGCCCGCGTTAGTGCCAGAGGCGAAGAACTGAAGTGAGCGCTGGAGGTTTAGCACCGCTTCTTCAAGCAAGCTTATATTCCCCGCTTTTCCTATCGCAAGCATCGAGAGCGCCATAAAGGCGTCGCTCATCGCCACATCATAGTGTGCCTGGAGCGACTCAAAGATCTCCCTTGCATCCGATAAATATCGGAGTGCTCTTACATGCTCATCTTGAACTACATTTATATGCGCCCGGATCGCCTTAAACCGGGCCTCTAGTCTCTTAGCCTCCGGATCTCCCGCAAAGACAGATATACCCGCTTCAGCATTCAGTAAAATTAACTCTATTTTCTTAGCTGTTGCCTCCTTAAGCGGCCCTCCGTCTGCGACGTCACGCATTAACTCAGCCTGAGCTAAGAGAGCCCTTCTCTCCGCGGCTGACATTAATGCGTACCGCTGATCATCTAGCGCAACCGCTTCTCTCCAAAACTTGCTGGCTGCTCCCCAATCCTTCTTCCTTGCTCTGCACAAGCCAACAATATTTGCAGCTTGTGCTTGAAAACCAGGCATTCGGTTATCTTTGAAGAACCGACGAGATATCTCCGCGACCTTCTCGGCGCCCTTAAAATCATTTAACACCTGAAGTGCTGCCGCTAAGTTCAATCCTGCCGATCCTATCGACAGCTCAGATCCAAACAGATTAGCAACCCCCTGACACCAGTCTTGGGCGACTTTAGTCTCGCCTGTGCTAATCGCACACTGAAAAAGTCCCATAGAGGCTAAAAGAGCGCCGTGCAGAAAACCGCTTTCTCGTGCTACGGATAGGCACTGAGTCCAAAGACGTTGAGCAACAACATTGTGTCCGCGGTCGAGAGCCTCTGACGCGAGGATAAAGGCGGCTTCGAAGGCGCCGGAGAGAAAGTCATTCTCTATAAAAATGTCCAGTGCACTCTTTAGTTTCTCACGGTCAAAATCAGTTCTACCACGACACAAAGCCAGCTCAGCTAAAGCGCGTGAGAGACCGCCAAGAGACTGCGCCTCCTGCCTGAGCCCTTCCGCCGTTACAGAAGTCGTGCCGATGTCTCCGCTGCCGCGCTCTGCCTGAAACAGAGCGCGCTTCAAATCGAATTCGCGCTGCTTTGACACGCTCTTAAACCGTTCGCTCGTCGAGAAATCCTTCAGCACCAACCGAGCTGCTATTGGATCAGGAGTTGGAGCATAGAGGTAACTCTTCGCGAGTTCTACGACTGCCTGGCAGGCGAGATCATTGTCCTGGTGATCTTTAAGTCTCTCCAGTTCCACTCCTACAACATGTCTTGCTCTTAATATCGCGCCTTGCGGCAAACTACCCACTCCAACACATAGCGCCAGCCCCCTCGAAAGTAGCAGCGCTATCCGAACACGGTCCGCCACCGAGTGACCGGCGCTGTTTATTTCCACATAGAGCCGCTCTAATATTCCCAAAGCATTACTCTGATGGCCGTCACACATCAGCTCGCAAAGCACCTCATAGCCGCGGAATAGGCGCTCTCGGCCGTCTCCCTCGACCATCTGACCAACGCTTCTTGCTATCCCCCTCGCGGTGACGAAGTGGCCGCCATCAATTAAGATCTCGAGTACCTCAACGATATTCCAGGCATGATTTCGCCCCTCGTCGTTTTTTATCGCGGCGACAACGCTCGCTAGTGAATCACGCGTGAGCTTCTCTTCCTGTGTATCGAACTTCATAAAAGTGAGAGCTCCTTCGTTAAACCGCCTCTTTAAGATTCTTTTGCGGGCACTTAGCCGGGGTATCGTGAAATGTTAGAACCAGATCTGCCAATTCACTTGCTTCAGAACCCTGCGCATCAGAGTCCGAGAGTGCCACATACCAGGCAGTTGGCGCGACCAGACCTAAATCCCGCAACTCTCTCGTTACAAAACCAGACGCACGCTCGGTGCTGACTAGCAACATCGGACAACGAAGCCTGTGTGCGTAGGCTCTGATATTAAAACTCTTAGAACCGAGCCTAAGCGGCAACCCAAATGGTAAACGTGACTCCACCGAGTCGAGCACACGCTCAAATTTACTTGGATGAGCGCGAAGAGACGCGTCAACAATAACCAGAGTTCTTACCAACTTTGGATTTTCGAGAGCCAGGTTCTGCACTAACGCCGCACCTGCGGCCAAACCCACAAACGATCCCTGTTTGATCCTCAGTTCAACTAAAAGATTAGCCAGGGCGCTGGATAAATCTCTCCAGGAATCCCCTGTTATCCGATCAGACTGCACCACAACGGCGCGAGCACGATCGGCGATAGCCGCTGCAATAGCTTTCGCAAAATCAGAATAGGCTGGATCGTCGAACACAACTACAAAGCTACGACCCGAGCCCGCATCCGAAATAACCTGCATCTGTTTTGTCTCCGTCTCGCCTGAGCTCATACGCACCTTCTAATGTGACTTTCCCAAGGGAAGCGAGGCAAAACTTGCCCGTGGCGAGAAAGTGGAGATTGAGTTGATATTCGATTTTCGTGACGAGAAAAAACCGCAGATGTATCCACTGAGATACATTGAGGATTTTTTCTCGTTACGAAAACTCGAAGAGCAGCTCAAGATCCGCCTTCGCAGCAGGGAAGGGTTTTGCCTCACTTCCCAAGGTACCCAAAGCCAAATTCTTAGTCTATGCCCGAGTCTAACTATTTTTTAAACGGTATTAGATACTTAATCCTGTCAGGGTCTTTTACACCATCTGCCAACATAAATTTGCTCAAGGATTCACTTTGTGTAAGTTTGATAGGGAATTTGTTCGGGTCGGTGTTTGAACCTTTATGGACGAGCTAAAGAAGAATGTGCTTGAGAGCATGGGACCGTTTGAGGTCCCATGCACACCCCTGAGCGAATCAGGGGATTGCGTTTCAACAAGCAACCCCGAACGCGAGCTAGTGCGGGAATTGGACTGTAAGAACTACACAACCTGCCTTAATTTAGCCGCGGCGCTCAATTGGGAGAGCTTTACATGCGAGGGATGCCAGGGGGAGATTAATCAAAGCCTAACTTGGCGAGCCAGCCAGGGCGCAATTCGAGACAAAATAGTGAAGTTTTTTTGCGGTGAAACTCGCGTTAATGTATTCCGTGGCAGCAAAAGCTGATTACCAGCGATACTCAAAGAAGAACTCTAGTGGAGCCTCGAATCCAGTATCAAATCCTTCTTGCATGCCAAGGTTCTTGTAGAGATTGGTAGATAGTCAAAAGATAAGCAACACCTGGATTAGATTTTGAATCTAGGTAGTTATGGAAAACAAAAGAAAGAGACGTAAGCTCAGTCTAATGACGCGTGAAACTATTTATTCGATGAGAAGACAAGGCTGCAAGATTCGAGAAATAGCACGGCATGTTGGATTTGATGCATCTGTGGTCAGCCGAGAGTTTAAGCGGAATAGACCGCCGAGCAAGGTAGTTTTAGTGACAGGTATTGAGAGGGCTGGGTGGGCACATGCACAAGCCCAGAGACGTCTTAAGGAGCGTAAGCGCGGCAAGCGCGGGGCCATTATGAAGCCAGCGGTATACGGGCACATAATTGATCAACTTGTGGATAAGAAGAGTCCTGAAGCGATTGCGGCGACTATGAAAGAAGCCATAGGGGAGAAGGTTTCATATAGCACTATCTATCGTTGGATTAAGAGGGACTCCCCTATTTTGACGCAGTACCTATATGAGAAGGGCAAACCAAGAAGACAGCGAGTGACGAATCGCCGAGGCGCTCTGCATGCGAGCCAGGCAGCCCCTATAAAACGCTCCTATGAAGACCGTCCTGAGGAAGCTAAGGCTCGCACCGAGGTAGGTCATTTGGAAGGAGATACGATTCACGGTTGTAAAAAAAGCAATGCTGCTATCGTGAGCATCAGAGATATGAATTCAAGGATCCATCTGTTTGCAAAGACCCCCAATCTTGAAGCAAGCACCGTGACTCGAGTCATAATAATGATGTTACTCAGTATCCCAATAGAATGTCGTAAAACTTTGACTTTTGACAGAGGCTCAGAGTTCGCGAATTGGGATGAGATAGAGAAGGCATTTCCTGAGATTAAGGTGTATTTTTGTGACGCCTATTGTCCACACCAGAAGGGAAGCAACGAGAGAGGAAATCGAGATTTTAGGAAGTACTATCCTAAGGGGACCAACTTTGATGCAGTAAATGAAGATCAGGTACATCGGGTGCAAGAAAAAATTAACAATAGCCCGATGAAGCTGCATCAATGGAAAAGTCCGGCTCAGATTGCGCCGCAGCTGCTGGTTGCGGCATAGTTTGATAACGACTCCTTAAGCACGCGACGGCGTCTACAAATGATAATTTTCTGTCGGTCATAACGATATCGATGGTATTAAAATTCCTTTCACATCGAAAGCACCGACAAAGATTGGTCTTTGGGTTAACCGCTGTGTTACTCTCATAGCAGCAGGGACACACAAAACGAAAAACTCCTTCTATATCCTTGCTAGGTATAGCGAGAATATCCTCAATTACTTGGCGAATCGGGATCAAGTTTCGGATCATGTAGAGTTCATTACTGGTAAATCGGCGCATAAGCCCCCTCGTTAGCTACAATAATCCCTCTGATGGCCGCATAGCTTGATTGGGTGCAAAAAACAGGGGCGGGGTAGCGGGGTAGTGAATTATAAATTCACGGCGGGGTAGCTTAAGAAATCAAGAACACATAAACTTACCTTAGTAGGTGTTGCTTAGTTCATTCGCAAATCTAGCAATGCCGCTGACCGATCCTCATCTGCTCGCTCGAAGGATAATTCGCCTACAATTCTTTGTGTACCATCAGGAGCTCTTACAAACAAAAGGTCGCCCTGGGCATGAATTTGATAGACCTCGCGATTGGAGTTTGCCGCTAACGCGGCTCGGTGCTCTTGGTTCAGAGCAGCTCCGTTAAGTGTTGATGCCTCATACCTCCACCGACCTCCGACGAAGCTGCCCATATCAGGAAGAGTTCCAAGCAAAATCGTCACCCCTTCATTCCTTTTATCCTTGTCGAACAGGTCTAGACTCAAAATTGACGCGCCTGTCTGGTTTAAATTGTACTGATTAAAGAGCACTCTCTTATCGCCTACGTGGTAGCCCGAGCTCTGATCTGATCTAGTGCCAGATAGCGAGTGTCTGTAAACGGATTCACGATCCACTATGGCGGAAAAAAGTTGGTTCATGTCTATTGAATTTGTCACTAGGACTCCATTAGCCAACTCAACGCCGACTGTTGGAGTCAGCGTTAATTGCCCATTGTGCAAGTGAGCGGTGACTTGGGAAATGTTTGCCCCATTTTTAAGATAGGCTGCAGACCAATCCCTCACTGCCTGACCTGCGAATACGACCTGTGCGTTCGATCCATCTACTTTTGCTGATATATTGTTAGACCCGTCGGATAATCTAAGTTGTCCGGTCGTGATATTAGTCTTGGGGCTGTGAGCTAGAGACACAGAACCTTTGCCGTTTATTGCGCCCAAAAAATTATTAAGAGCGTCTAATGAAGTCCCACTTTGCGGCGCAATATCGGCTAGGAACGGATCCGTTTGTCCGTAGCGACTGATACCAACAGGTCCATTCTGTCTCCCACCAAGGGCAGCTTGCAAATTCAATCTTTGATAAGACGGTTCTCCAGTAGGACTGAATTCAGAAACCCCAGCGATTGCAAAACTGAGGCCATCTGCTTGAGTCTTAGTTTCAAGACCTGACCCGGGGCGGCCTTCGTCTGATGATAGATCTCCGGCTTTTTTCGGATCTTTATTTAGGCTCGGTCCGGTCATATGGCAACTATTCGCTAAAAAATTTTCAGCCCGTCTCAACGAGATATTCATCAGGTGACGCATCGTGCTGTCTCTATGGGTTATGACTGGGTATATAAAACCTGTTGCATATAGCGCTTAACTAATCGGAATTACCCACGTTTATACGGCGCTATACGCTTGTCACGCGCCCTACTGCCACGTTATTTGAACTTTCTACCTCTTAGGGCTTCGCAGCTTACCCGTCTAACCTCCTAAAATATCGATATTTTTTATAAACACTTGCCCGAGGAGCGAAAATAAAATAGGCTCG